>Ga0209164_1001246_pt1 | contig 34994 bp, 34 predicted proteins | sample MTBNYHSulfiMetaG_FD_187458 | JGI IMG/M metagenome (GOLD analysis project Ga0209164, IMG submission 187458) | Enrichment culture microbial communities from rom New York Harbor, USA that are MTBE-degrading - MTBE-NYH (New York Harbor Sulfidogenic)... | ecosystem: Environmental > Aquatic > Marine >... | reverse complement strand
TCAATTCCAAGTAGATTATGAGTAAACGGAGAGCCGTATACATCGAGAGGTGTACGTACGGTTCGGGGGCGAGCATTCGGAGACCTGCCGCAGTAATGCGGCAAGGCGCTGAATGCTTAGCCTACAATGTGGCCCTGCCGGATGAATTCGACAAGCTTCTTTCCACCATGCGCAGCCGGGAGGTCAGCGTTTCCATCATCCTGCAAAACCTGGCCCAGCTCAAAGCGTTGTTCAAAGACACCTGGGAGTCCATTGTCGGCAACTGCGATGAATTTTTGTATTTAGGGGGCAACGAGCAAAGCACCCACAAGTATGTGTCCGAGCTTTTGGGCAAGGAGACCATCGATCTGAACACCTACGGAAAGAGCGCGGGCAGAAACGGCAGCTATTCCACCAATTATCAGCTGTCGGGCCGGGAGCTTCTCACCCCCGACGAGGTGCGCATGCTGGACAACCGCTACGCCCTGCTGTTCATCCGGGGCGAACACGCCGTCATGGACGACAAGTACGATATTCTCAAGCATCCGAATTTGAAGCTGACGGTTGACGGCGGCGGACAACCCTACCGGCACGGCACCACGGAACACGCCCTGGACTGGCAGGCCGTGGCCTTGAAAGAAGACGGCGATTACGAGCTGCTTTCCGAGGAAGAACTCGAAAGCCTGTCCCCATCATAAAAAGGAGGAATGATCCTTATGAAAATGTCTGGAAAAACCAAAAGGGTTTTTACGGTTTGCTGCGCGCTGGCGTTGCTGACCCTGTTTGCCACCCCTGTTTACGCGGCCGGCGACCCGCTTCAGGTGGTTAACAACCTGTCGGAATTTATCTTCGGGCTGATCCGCGCCATCGGAATGATCCTGCTGGGCTTCGGCATTGTGCAGATCGGCTTGTCGCTGAAATCCCACGACCCAAGCCAGCGCGCCAACGGTTTTCTAACCCTGGCGGGCGGCGTCATCATCACCTTTGCCAAGGAAATCCTTAATCTCATCACAGGAGGTTGATGGCCATGTAGATTAAAAATATAGTTGTATACTGAAAAATAAATTTGTAAACTTATAAACAATTTGGTATACTGCTGTTGAAATTTACTTTGGGATGGGGTTGTCATGGCAAAGCGTTTTCGCACTTGGAATCAAAGTGTGTTTGAAAAGTATTTGCGTGAAGGCCGGGGTCAAGGCGAAGGCCCCGGCTACACGCCTTGGATACGGGTACAAGACTTTGCTTCCAAAGGTCTTGTTTCGCGAGTTAAAGGCAGGACGACCAGACGGGTTCACCATTTGATGTCCAACAATGAGCTTGCCTACTTTTACCTTTTGGATTGGGCGGATAGCGTGCTGGATATTCGGGAGCAGTTTCCACTCTTGGATTTGGAGTGTGCGATGACTGCAGCCGCCCAGGCAGGAATCAATTATCCTACAGACAGAACAAGCGGCTATCCGTATGTTATGACTTGTGACTTTCTGATTACAACAACACATGGGTTAAAAGCACGGACTGTCAAACTTTCATCTGAACTTACCAGTGCGCGGACGGTGGAAAAGCTTGAAATTGAGCGGCGTTATTGGGCTGCGAATGGTGTAGATTGGAAACTCGTTACTGAAAATGAAATATCCTACCGCAAAGCCAAAAACATTGAATGGATATATTCGGCGCAAGATTTCGAGGCATTACAAGCTGAATCAGATACGCTCAGCAACGCAAAAGATATGATAAGGCAATTATTTTATTCTTATAAGTTTTCCATTGTTGAAATCGTCCAAATCGTCGAAGCCAAATTTCATTTGGGGAAAGGAAGCGGTTTGCTTCTATTTAAGTCGCTCGTCTTGGACAAAGAGATTTATATTGATTTGAATGAGCGGCTTAATCTGAATGCTAAAAAAGTTGCGGTTGCGGCAACGGCATAAAGAGATTAAAAGTCTTCATTTCAGAATGCTTGGAGATGCTTTGATATGTATATTAACCCGGGTAAATACGTCCACTTCAAAGGCAACGAATACGAAGTTATCGGCACGGCGACCCACAGTGAAACGCTGGAGGAAGTGGTGATTTACCGGGCATTGTATGGCGATGGCGGGCTTTGGGCACGTCCGGCGGCGATGTGGAATGAAATTGTCGAACACAACGGGTGCCATGTCAAACGGTTCACACATATTGACGAGGTTGTACAGGAACCGCCAACGGGTATTCATAATTACAGTACGCCAGCCGAAAAAGTGGAACTGTTTATATCGTTGTTCGCGGGGCGTGATGACGTTTACGCCAAACGATGGGAAAACGCTAAAAAAGGCTCTGCCGGATATGCTCCCGTCTGCCAAAACGAATGGTCGCCACTTTGTCCAAAATCTGGCGGCGGTAAGATGAAATGCGGGGAATGTCCTAATCAGAATTTTGTGAAGTATGATGCGGGCGCAGTTGAAAAGCATCTTAAAGGGCAGCTGACCGCCGGAGTGTATCCGATGTTTCCTGATGAAACTTGCAGATTTTTGGCATTCGACTTCGATGGCAAAGATTACAGTCCGGAGGATTTGCGGCGGGATGTTACCGCTATTCGCGAGGCTTGCACTGAAAAAGGCATAAGCATGGCGGTGGAACGTTCACGTTCCGGCAAGGGGATTCACTTCTGGATGTTCTTTGCCGAAAACATTCCAACAGGCATAGCACGGAAATTTGGCAGCAGTCTGATTACCCATGCTATGAGCAAGCATCATGAGTTGTCATTTAAAACGTATGACCGAATGATTCCTAATCAAGACACATTGCCAAAGGGCGGATTCGGCAACTTAATCGCACTTCCGTTACAAAAGATACCTCGTGAACATGGGAACAGCGCATTTGTTGATGAAAATTTCAATGCCTATGCTGACCAGTGGAACTATTTGTACAACGTCAAAAAATATACACTGGAAGAAACAGAGTCGTTTATTAAGCAATTGTCGCCGTCAGGCGAGCTTGGTGATTTGCGCCGGGATTCCGAGGAGGAAAAACCGTGGGAAGGCAAGAAGCCGGAACAAAAGCCAACGAGATTTGACTTCCCGGATACGGTAAAAATTGTCCGTGCGAATATGTTATACGTTGAGAAGTCAGGGATTTCAAGCCCCGCGCTTAACATGCTGAAACGCCTGGCGGCGTTTCGCAACCCTGATTTTTACAAGGCGCAGGCGATGCGGCTTTCTACGTTCGATAAACCAAGGGTTATTTCCTGCTCTGACGAAACCGAGCAATATTTATGCTTGCCGCGCGGTTTGGAAGACGAGGTCTGTAAACTTTTGGAAGATAACGGCGTCAGGATACAATTCAATGATGAAACCAATAGAGGGCGCAAGATTGATGTTAAATTTAAAGGTGAGTTGCGCGGCGAACAGCAACAGGCTGCGGACGCGCTTTTGATGCATAACAATGGTATTTTGTCCGCTACCACGGCGTTTGGGAAAACCGTTATCGGGGCGCATTGCATAGCGAACCGTAAGGTAAATACGCTGATTTTGGTACACCGTACGAATTTATTGTCCCAGTGGATAGAGCGACTGAATGAGTTTTTAATAATCGATGAAGAACCGATAATCGAACTCACACCCAAGGGACGCAAACGCAAGAAAGCCATCATCGGTCAAATCGGCGGGGGCAAAAACAATCCGAGCGGTATCATAGATGTGGCAGTTATGCAGTCTTTAGTATCCGGGGATGAGGTCAAGGAGCTTGTGAGAAATTACGGCATGGTAATTGTGGACGAATGCCATCATGTGTCGGCATTCAGTTTTGAGCAGATACTGAAAACCGTAAACGCCAAATATGTTTATGGCCTGACCGCAACGCCAACGCGACAGGACGGTCATCATCCAATTATTTATATGCACTGCGGAAAAATCCGTTACCGGGTGGACGCGAAGGAACAGGCGGAGGCGCGTCCGTTTGAGCATTTTGTGATTCCGCGTTTCACGAGGTTTCAAAAACCGGCTCATCAGGACGAGAGCAAGTGGACGATTACCGATATTTACAATGATATCCAGAACAGCGAGCTTCGCAACAATTTAATCATACAGGATGTTGCCGCCGCCGTGGAACAAGGACGTAATCCGATTATCCTCACCGAACGCACCGAGCATGTGAAATATTTGGAATCCCAGTTGAAGCCGCGCATTAAGAATGTGATAGCTTTAACCGGCGGCGAAACCCAAAAGAAAAGTCGGGCAACTTTGCAAACTGTCGCCAGCATTGCTGAAGATGAGCCTTTCGTTCTTGTCGCCACTGGGAAATATGTAGGCGAAGGGTTTGATATGCCTCGCTTAGACACGCTTTTTCTCGCCATGCCCATATCGTGGAAAGGAACACTCCAACAGTACGCCGGGCGGTTGCACCGTTTATATGAAGGCAAGAATGAAGTTCAAGTTTATGATTATGTAGATGTTCATGTGGCGATGCTGGAAAAAATGTATCAAAAGCGTCTAAGAGGTTACGCCGCCATCGGATACAAAGCGAAGGGAACGCCACAGCCGTTGGAAGAAGTTCATTCAATTTTTGACAACAATACGTTCTTCCCGGTTTATTCCGCTGATATTTTAGCGGCTCAAGCTGAAATTTTGATTGTCAGCCCATTTGTGACAAAGCGGCGGATATTGTCCGCTTTGAATTATATGGCTGCCGCCAACGCGAAGGTTACGGTGGTTACAAAACCGCCTGAAAACTATGCCGAAAAGGATAAGGCGAAAATCGCGGAGTGTATAGAGCTGCTTACACAACATGGCATTACTGTGAAAACCAAAGACCGAATCCATCAGAAATTCGCGATTATGGATCAGCGGGTCGTATGGTACGGAAGCATCAATTTTCTCAGCTATGGTGCATCGGAAGAAAGCGTTATGCGAATTGAGAATATGGACATTGCGGGGGAGCTATTGAGGAGTATATGAGAGATTTGTTGATAAACAGTATTCTTAAAACAGCGGAAAGTGGTCATCTTATCCGAATACTCTGGATTTCAAACGAGTTGAAAAGCGTTTGCCTTTTCAATATGGATACAATGGCTATGCCATATTTTGTTGATCGTGCGGATTTGCAGGATCAGTTTAATGAAGAGGTGTTAACATTTCAAGATTCTGACCCATACTTACCCATTCTCTCAGAAGAACATCTAAGCGCTAAAGACAAAGATTTCCGTGATGTTGTTTGGGCTAAAATGCAGTCTTTGCTTCTCTGCGAACCGGACATTTATGACCGAACGTTGCGCGGACAACTGATTCAGGAAAAAGCAGACGAGATTGGATTTACAAAGCGAATCATATACAAATATTTGAGAGCCTACTGGTTGCACGGGAAAACCAAAAACGCATTTCTTCCCAACTATCAAAATTGCGGCGGCGGCGGGAAAGACCGTAATTCCGGCGATTCAAAGCGAGGTCGCCCCCGCAAATACGGCGAAAGCTCCGGCAGGAACGCGGATGAAGAAACCAAACGGATATTTGAGCAGTCTATCAAAAAATATTACCACACCCGAAACGAGTATACGCTGAAAGACGCATACGACCTGATGATTAAGGAGCATTACACGAAATTCGTAATGCAGCCGGACGGTACGGCTAAAGCCGAGCTTCTGCCTGAAAACGAAATTCCCACAATCGGGCAGTTCCGTTATTGGTACGGAAAAAAGTACAATGTACAGGAGAAGATTTCCAAGCGAAAGGGTGAAGTAAAATACGCCCTTGACCACAGGGCGATTTTGGGGAAATCCGACTACGGCATCATGGGGCCGGGCGCAAAATACCAGATTGACGCGACCATAGGCGATATTTATCTGGTTTCGCGTTTCAACCGCGCCGACATCATCGGCCGCCCGGTCATCTACTTTGTCATCGACACATTCAGCCGCATGGTCGCGGGAATGTATGTGGGCCTGGAAGGCCCCTCGTGGGCGGGAGCTATGATGGCGATTGCCAACGCCGCTTCCGACAAGGTGAAATATTGTGCGGAATACGGCATTGAGATCAGCGATAGCGAATGGCCGTGCCGCCATGTCCCAAACGCAATATTAGGCGACCGGGGCGAGATGAAGAGCAAATCCGTGGAGACTCTCATAAACGCCCTTAACGTGCGAGTGGAAAACGCGCCGCCGTATCGCGCCGACATGAAAGGAATTGTAGAGCAGTATTTCCGGACTGTCAACACCATGGCGGTGGCGTTCCTGCCCGGTCATGTCAAGCCGGATATGTCGGAGCGCGGCGGCAGAGATTACCGCCTTGACGCGAAACTGGATATTCATCAGCTTAACAAAATCCTGATACAGTGCGTACTCCAGCATAACAACCATCATTTTTTGGATGGCTATGAGCGCACGGCGGATATGATTGCGGACAATGTGGAACCGATTCCCATTAAACTTTGGAATTGGGGTATCGCCCATTGCTCCGGCGCGCTACGCTCGTTCCCGGAGGAAACCGTCAAGCTGTGCCTGATGCCAACGGGAACGGCTTCCGTAACGGCAAAAGGTATTCGCTTCAAAGGTTTGTATTACCTGTGCGAACGCGCCGCCGTAGAACACTGGTTTGAAACGGCACGGGCAAAGGGCAGCTACAAAGTGGATGTTTCCTTCGACCCACGAAATATGAGCACCATTTATGTGCGGGAGCCGGATGGATCTTTTGACAGTTGCTTTTTGGCCGAGTGGCAGGACAAATATGTGGATATGTGTTTGGACGAAATCCGCTATTTGCAGGAATCCGAAAAGCTGCTGCGCAGCCAAAACGCCGCAAAGGAAATGGCGACCAAAGCGGACTTGTCCGCAGCGATAGACAACGTTATCGCGGAAGCGGAAGCAATGGCGCGGCAGACGGCTGTCCCGAAATCCAAACTCGCCAGAACCAAAAACATCCGTGAAAACAGGCGCGCCGAGAAAGAGCGCAACCGCAGGGATGAAGCCTTTTCTCTTGGCGATGAAGATGTGCCGCAGACCGCCAAGCCTGAACCGCAAGAAAAACCTGCGGCCATCTCTCCCACGCTCGCCATGATTCAAAAGCAATTGGAGGAACGGCTGAATGAAAAATGAACCGGGCAAAGCCTGTTACCTGCCGCAGATTATTGAGGAATACAAGGGAAATCCATTGATAGAGGCGCTGCCGCCCATTTATTCAAGCTATGAGGCGGCCAAGCTACTGACGGTTGACCCCGGATACAACGAGGGCGAACGGGAATTTGACGCGCAGTACCGTTTCCACTGTATCGGTAGACTGTTTCGGTACTTCCAGCCTCTTGATACCCATATTGACATAGAACAGAGAGTTTCGCGGGCGATACGGCAGGGCTATATCTCAAAAAATCCCGTTACGCCTGATTATGCGGCAAGACTAACGCAGGGCGCGGTTGCCATTCGGGAAAAATCCGGCCTGAACGCTGTTTACAACATGAACTCTACTGCTTCTGGCTTTACCGTTATCGGGATGTCCGGCGTAGGAAAAACGACGGCGATGGAAAAGGTTTTATCGCTCTACCCTCAACAAATCCTGCACACGCAGTACAAAGGGGAACCGCTGTTTTTAACGCAGTTGGTATGGGCGAAAATCGATTGCCCGTTTGACGGCTCGTTAAAGGGGCTGTGCCTGAGCTTCTTCGCCTATGTTGACCGTATTTTGGGTACGAGCTATTCCAAAAAGTTTTCCTCGGACCGTATGACGGTGGACGCCGCGCTCCCCCGCATGGCGCAAATCGCCACAACGCATTGTCTTGGGCTGCTTGTGATTGATGAAATCCAGCATCTCAGCCAGGCGAAAAGCGGCGGCTCGGATAAAATGCTGAATTTCTTCGTTGCGTTGGTCAACACGATCGGCGTCCCCGTCGTGCTGATTGGAACCACAAAGGCCATGTCGGTTTTGCAGAGCGAGTTCCGGCAGGCGCGGCGCGGCAGCGGACAGGGGGATTTGCTGTGGGACAGGATGAAAAACGACCTATCATGGGAGATTATGCTCCGGGCAATGTGGAAAAACCAGTGGACGCGAAATCAAACCCCGTTGAGTGCCGAGTTGAAAAATATACTCTATGATGAAAGCCAGGGCATTATCGATATTGCGGTAAAGCTCTATGCGATGGCGCAGATGAAAGCGATTGCCGACGGGACGGAAACGATAACCGCCCAAACTATCAAAGAAGTCGCGGCGGAAAAGCTGCGGTTGGTAAAGCCCATGCTCGACGCGCTCCGATCCGGCAATATGAAAAAACTGCTGATGTATGAGGACATCAAGCCCATCAATGTGGAGGATTACCTTGCCGCTCAGTCCGGAAGGATAGCCGGCGGCGATATTCCTTTGGGGCAAAATGAAATACTGTCGCTCACAGAACAGGCGGTGCTGAAACTTCTCGAAATGGATATATCCTCAAAAGTCGCCCGTTCCGCTGTGAAGAAAGCCATCGGAAAATCCGTGTCAGGTCAGCCTCTTGCCGCTGTTGTCAAAAAGGCATTCAAAATCGCCCTGAATATGGAAACAGAAAAGAATCCGGGCGATATTGATGAGCAGGATGATGATTTACGAAAAGCCGCCGGGGAATCGCCGTATGAAAATCTGAAAAAGTCAGGATTCATCGCGGAATCAGCGGATGAGTTTTGACGAATCCCCGCTGGGCTTTTTCCCAACACCGTATCCTGACGAGATATTTTACAGTGTTCTGTGCCGATACCACATCCGAAGCGGTAATCCGGCGTTTGTCAGCACCGCTAAAACAATATGGGGCAAAAAGATCAGCGCGAATTTGTATCTGCCGCAATCTCTCAGCAAAGTAGCCCTGCGGATTCCACCAGAGACGGGCTTAACGGCGGAATATTTTGCAACTCACAATACGATTTATCCGTTCTTGAAGCCATTTCTTCCAAAAGAGCGCGGGCTTAAAGTGTTGGAATTACTGGAAAGTGAAGCGCAAAGCGAAATTATGGCTTACCAGCTTTGCGGTCTGCCTCGCTCCAAAAGCCCTAAGTGGCAGTATCTTCGCTATTGCGAGGATTGTTGGCGGGAAGATATTCGGCTTTATGGCGAACCATATTGGCACAGGCTTCACTTGCTTTTCGGCGTTCTGATGTGTCCTGTTCATGGGAAACCAATCAGGAATTCCGTTGTCTTTCAAAAAGATATCAATTCAAAGTTTCATGCCGCCACTTTTACGGTGGCCTCCAATGAGCCTGCACCTTCCTTTTGCGACGATGCTGCTGAAAAGCTGATGAATATCGCGGTGGACGCCGCTTGGATTATGCAAAACAGTAATGCGCTGTCGTTTTCAGAATCGACAATGGAAATTTATGACCAATTGCTTAAGGTGAAAGGGTATCGCTGTTTAAGCGGGCGCAGGATGAAAAGTCAATTGCTCGACAAGGAGATTAGTGAGTTTTATGGGCAAGAGCTTTTAAAGCTTTTGGAGGTTCGTTCACAAGGCGTTCCGTGGTCCGAGCGCGTTATGCATAAACGAAATTCTCTGCTCTATCCGGTCTATTATCTTTTGCTTATGCGATTTTTGGCCGGGTCTGCCGAAGATTTCTTTACAAAGCAACATGGTGTGGCACATCCCTATGGAGCAGGCCCGTGGCCATGCAGAAATCCGGTTTGCCCGTACTATTTGAAAGATGTGATTTCTGAACTGTCGCCTCTGGTGCAGTTTGCTTCCCGCCATCAGGCAACATTCACCTGCCCCCACTGCGGGTTTGCATACAGACGAAGCCGTAAAAGACCTAAAAGCAAACAATATTCCGGCCAAATTGATACGGTGGACTACGGGTGGCTGTGGCTGGATACGTTCAAGAAGATGATGAAATCCGGCGCTCCCATTATGCACATCACGGAAAAACTGCACTGTGGATTTCATACTGTAAAACGGTTGGGGGTCGAATTGGGCTTTTTGCCTGAAAGCCAATTGCCGAAGAAAAAGCCTAATATCTATTACAAACGGAAAGTGGTACCGGAACCTACTCCAAAACCAACATCGCAAAGCTACTATCGGGAGCAGTGGTTACAGGCCATGAAAGACAATCCAGATTCATCCCGCAGTTTTCTGATTAAGCGTTACCCTGAAATTTACAAATGGCTGCGGAAAAACGATGGGGATTGGTATGAGGCCAATGCGCCAAAGTCCAAACGGTATACCGCGTTTGAATGGGCTGACAGCGATGATGACAGTGTAGAGAAAGCCCGCGCTGCGGTCGCTTACTTGAAGAATTTGCCGGGTCGCCCTGTTTGGATAAACCGACATTCTGTGGAAAAGTACGGCGGACTGAATAATCTCTACAAAAACCTGGCTAAAGGCTATCTCCCAAAGACACAGGCGTATTTGGACGAGGCATTGGAAACCGACGGGGAATGGCGCAAGAGAAAGATTCAGTGGGCGGTAAAAGAGCTTTATGATTTAGGGAAAAATCTTCTCTTGCCGCAGATTCGAATCAAGGCTTCAATTTCACACAAGCTGTTTATCCCGTTAGAAGCCTTTGCCCAGAGCTGCATTGAGCAATTACAAAAATGAATATCTACATACAAAGAGCAATCGGCTGATGTCGGTTGCTTTTTTGTATATATCGAAAGGTGGTGTATATACAACTTTATTTTTATTAAAGGTAGTGGTTAACAAGAAGCACATCAAAACATACGGGGGTGAAACTATGTCGGTATACAACTTTATTTTGAAAAAATCATGTGAAAATGGCTTTTCAGTTTACAACTTTATTCGGAGGTAACAGGCCATGTTTAACAAATTCCCGATCATTGAAAACATGCACATTCATTCCCTGGACGGCGAACTGCGGGAAGCCACCATCCTGGGACGGCTGGGCGACAACGATTATCTTGCCGAATATAACGGCGTCAAGTGCCATGCGATCTACAACCCCTTTGTCAATCATTTCTATGTGGACGACAAGTATGGCGTCATCAAGGACAAAAAGCCCGGCAGGGACGCACCATGCCGGTAACGATCATGGAAGCAGAGCCCGCGTTTCAGGCGCGGGCTTTGCCTTGGAAACGAGGTGAGTTTATTTGGAAAGCGCCAATTGGGTGGTTGAGAACCTGAACAACGCCCTGGGAACCTGGAACGAAAAGCTGGCGGAAATCTGGCAGCTTGTCACCCAGTCTCCTACGGAATTCCGCGGCGGCGGCATCTGGCACGTCATTGCCGATATCCACGGCGCGTTGCAAGCCATCGGCCTGGCCCTGCTGGTATTGTTTTTTGTGATCGGCGTGGTGAAAACCTGCGGCAGCTTTGCAGAGGTGAAAAAGCCGGAACACGCCCTGAAGCTGTTTATCCGCTTCGCTTTGGCGAAAGGCGTTGTGACTTACGGCCTGGAGCTGATGATGGCGCTGTTTACCATTGCTCAGGGGATCATCTCCACCATCATGGGCAGCGCGGGCTTCGGCACCACAAGCCAGGCCGTTTTGCCGCAGGCCATCGTGCAGGCCGTCGAGGAGTGCAGCTTCTTGGCGAGCATCCCCCTGTGGGCGGTGACGATCATCGGCAGCCTGTTCATTACGGTGCTGTCCTTCATCATGATCCTGTCGGTGTACGGTCGTTTTTTCAAATTGTTCTTATACACCGCCATCGCCCCCGTGCCTCTGGCCTCCTTTGCCGGAGAGCCCAGCCAGAGCATCGGCAAAGCCTTCCTCAAAAGCTATGCCGCCGTCTGCCTGGAGGGGGTCATCATCGTTCTGGCCTGCGTCATCTTTTCCGTCTTTGCGGCCTCCCCGCCGGTGGTGGACGCCAGCGCCAGCGCCGTGACGATGGTGTGGAGCTATATCGGGGAGCTGGTTTTCAACATGCTGATCCTGGTCGGCGCGGTGAAGATGGCCGACCGGGTGGTGCGAGAGATGATGGGACTATAATTTTGAATGGGAGGAAAACAAAATGAGTAATAAAGCGATTTCAAGCAGCGATCCCAATGCTCTGGAAAAGCTGAACACGAAGCTGGAGGCTTGCGAGAAACGGCAGGCGCATATGAAAGAGGTCAACGCCTATTACCGAAAGTTCGGCACTTGCAAGGGCTGCCCCGGTGTACCGGACGAGATGGCCGCGAAAATTGACGCGAAAATCGAAAGCTCGTCTTATTCGTGGGATAAGCAGCCGTTTTCAAGCTATGAACTGACCAGCAACAATTCCGAGATAAGACGGATCAAGCAGCGGATCAATGAGCTTGAAAGACATCAGGAGGTCGGTTTTGTCGGATGGAAGTTTGCGGGCGGCGAGGCGGTCGTCAACAATGACCTCAATCGCCTGCAACTGTTTTTCGACGAGAGGCCGGACAAAGAAAAATGTTCCGTTTTGAAGCGCAAGGGCTTCCACTGGTCGCCGCGAGAGGGCGCGTGGCAGCGGCAGCTAAACGACAATGCCATCTATGCCGTGAACTATGTCGATTTTGTCAAGCCCCTTGACGGCAGAAGGCCGACGGACTTGCAGCCGAAAGATCCGCAGCGGGATACCGGGGCGCGGTGATAATGATAAATGAATCAGGCAAAGGAGATTTCGGCCATGAAAAAGGCGTCTCTCAATGACAGGCTGGAAAAAGAGAAGGAAAAACTCAACAGGCTTGCGGATAAAGCCTTGAAAAACGGTATCCCCCTCACCCAGGATGAGGCATTTATGGCGCAGAACCGCAAGGTTGACGCCTTGGTAGTCAAGATAATCAAGGAAAAAGAAAGGCACAGGAAAAATCAGCGGGAACGATAAGGCAACCGGTGTGCCGGCGCTTCGTGAAAGAGGCGCTATTTTTTATGGAGGTGATTGCATTTTGGAAGTCAAAATCAACCGGGAAATCCGGGACTATACCGAGAGCTTGTTTTTTGGACTGTCCATGCGGCAGTTCATTTTTTCCGTCTTGGCCGTCATCGTGGCCATCGGCATCTACTTCGGCATGCGCAGCTTCTTCGGCACGGAAACCGTAAGCTGGATGTGCATTTTGGGAGCCGCCCCCTTTGCCGCCCTCGGTTTTATTCAATACCACGGCATGACGGCGGAGCAGCTTCTCTGGGCCTACCTTAAGTCGGAATTTCTCCTGCCCAAGCGCCTGACCTTTCATCCGACCAACATCTATTACGAAGCCCTGAAGCCCGCCCTGGAAAAACGCGAAAAGGAGGCATGGAAAGGCCATGATTAAAACCCTGCAAAAAATCATGAAGCAGGACAAGGAAAGGTTTGTCGTCCCCAAAGGCGTACAGCAGGCCATCCCAATCCGCGCCATCTGGCCGGACGGTATTTTTCAGGTAGGAAACAAGTTTTCCCGGACCTTTCGCTTCGAGGACATCAATTACGCCGTGGCCTCCAAGGAAGACAAGGAAGCCATGTTCCTCTCCTATTCGGAGCTTTTGAATTCCTTTGACAGCGGCGCGACCACTAAAATCACCATCAACAACCGCCGCCTGAATAAGACGGACTTTGAAAGCTCCATTCTGATCCCCCTCCGGGAGGACGGGCTGGACGAGTACCGCCGGGAATACAACCGGATGCTGCTAGAGAAGGCCACCGGCGCAAACAGCATCGTGCAGGACAAATACGTCACCGTGTCGGTAGCGAAAAAAAGCATCGAGGAAGCGCGGAACTACTTTTCACGCATCGGCACGGACCTGATCACCCACTTTTCCCACCTGGGCTCTAAATGCGTGGAACTAGACGCCACGGACCGTCTGAGAATCCTGCACGACTTTTTCCGCTCCGGCGAGGAAACGTTTTTTCGTTTCGACCTGTCCGAAACCATGCGCAAAGGACACGACTTCAAGGACTACATCTGCCCTGACACCTTGGAGTTTGAACGCGATTATTTCCGCATGGGCAACAGGTTCGGACGCGTCATCTTCCTGCGGGAATACGCCAGCTTCATCAAGGACAGCATGGTGTCCGAGCTGTGCGACCTGAACCGCAGCATGATGCTGTCTTTGGACATCATTCCCATCCCCACGGACGAGGCCGTGCGGGAGGTGGAAAACCGGCTGCTGGGGGTGGAAACCAACATCACCAACTGGCAGCGGCGGCAGAACCAGAACAACAACTTTTCCGCCGTCGTGCCCTACGACATGGAGCAGCAGCGCAGGGAAAGCAAGGAGTTTCTGGACGACCTGACCACCCGCGATCAGCGCATGATGTTCGCCGTTTTGACGATGGTGCATGTGGCGGAAAGCAAGGAGCAACTGGACAGCGACACGGAAGCCCTGCTGACCACGGCCAGAAAGCACCTGTGCCAGTTCTCCCCCCTGACCTGGCAGCAGATGGACGGCCTGAACACGGTGTTGCCCTACGGCCTGCGCAAAATTCACGCCATCCGGACCCTGACGACCGAAAGCACGGCGGTGTTCATCCCCTTTAGGGCGCAGGAAATCGCCCACAGCGGCGGCATTTACTACGGCCAGAACGTGATCTCTAAAAATATGATTATCGCCAACCGCAAGCTGCTGCTCAATGGAAACAGCTTTATTTTAGGCGTTTCCGGCTCCGGCAAATCCTTCACGGCCAAGCGGGAAATTGTCAACCAGATGCTGGCCGGTGACGACGACATCATCCTCATCGACCCGGAGCGCGAGTATTCGTCGCTGGTGGAGGCGCTGGGCGGCGAGATCATCCATATTTCCGCCACCTCGAAAAACCACATCAACGCGATGGATATGAACCGGGACTACGGCGATGGCGCAAACCCGGTCATCCTGAAATCCGAATTCGTCCTGTCCCTGTGCGAGCAGCTTATCGGCGGCCAGAACCTGGGCGCGAAGCAAAAATCCCTGATCGACCGCTGCACCGCCAATGTCTACCGAAAATACCTGCAAAGCAATTTCCTGGGGAAAACGCCCACCTTGCAGGACTTCCACGGGGAGCTTTTAAAGCAGGCGGAGCCGGAGGCCCAGGAAATCGCCTTGGCGATAGAGCTTTTTACCTCCGGCAGCCTGAACACCTTCGCCAAGCCCACCAACGTGGACGTGACCAGCCGCCTGATCTGCTACGACATTCTGGATTTGGGCAAGCAGCTTCTGCCCATCGGGATGCTGGTGGTGCTGGACAGCATCCTGAACCGCATCACCCAAAACCGGGCCAAGGGCAAAAACACCTTCATTATTATTGATGAAATCTACTTGCTCTTTCAGCATGAATACAGCGCCAATTTCCTGTTCACCCTCTGGAAGCGCGTCAGGAAGTACGGCGCGTTTTGCACGGGGATCACCCAGAACGTGGACGACCTGCTGCAATCGCACACGGCCCGCACCATGCTGGCCAACAGTGAATTCATTGTCATGCTCAACCAGGCTTCCACGGACAGAATGGAGCTTGCCAAGCTGCTGAACATTTCCGACCTGCAACTCAGCTATATCACCAACGTGGACGCGGGCAACGGCCTGATCAAGGTTGGCAGCTCCCTGGTGCCCTTCACCGACCAATTCCCGCGCAACACCAAGCTCTACAACCTGATGACCACCAAGCCGGGCGAACAGGCCCAGGGATGAATTAAGCCGCCAAGCACCAACGGCTGGCCGTAATTTTCCGGCCAGCCGTTCATTTACTTTGGAGGAGGGAAACACAATGGAAACCATCCGGTTTGCAGACAGGGAACACAAGGCTTTTTATAATCAAATGCTGACCAAAACCCGCAATAACGACGCCTATCACCGGGCTTTTTTTTACGCAATGGGCATCTGCGCGGAAACGAGGCGCAATATCCATGTCCTCTTTGACTTCAAGGAGGACGGCATCAAACCGGAGGGCCTTACGGCGGCCTGGCAGACAGGCGGAACCCGCCGCCTGTGCCGTCTGGCCTTCAACCTCTGGAACGGCTGGACGGAGGAAGGAAAAGAAAACCGTTCCACGCCCTACGAGCTGTTTGACTGCGGCTTCGCCCCCTACTTTTTTGAAGCCATCCGGCTGCGCTATCCCGAATATTGCCCGAGTTTGGAGCGACCTGCGCCCTATTTTTCCGTAAAGGCACGGTAGCAGTCAGTAAACCCTGGAAGGAGGTTGGGCGCGTTGAAAGACATCAAAACCAAAGCCGCCGTCAAGGACATTAAGGCTCTGGACAAAAGCCTCGATGTGACCCGCAGGGCGAAAAACGCCTTCATTCGTACCAAGGATCAGGCCGAGCGGACGCAGCGGCCGGAACACGACAGCTATGTGGCGTATGCCGAGGATAAGGTAAAGGAAAGCGCGGAAACGGTCGGCAATGAAGCTGTTCATACGATGGGGCGTCAGGGCAAAAAGGCGGTACAAAAAATCAAGGAACGCCGCAATTCCCCTTCGGACAGCCATCACGCCGATGCTGCCGACGGATATGCGGCGGAGCAGCCCTCCCCTTCCGAAACCGGACGTCCCCAAGCGCGCCGGAGCGCCGTTTCCCCTCAAGGAAAGCAAACTGCCTCGCTCAAGGCCGGAAAAGCACCTGCACAGTCCCAATCTCCCGCGCAGGCCAAGCCATCAGCCCGGCGAAAAGCCGTCCCATTCAAAGTGACGGAAAGAGGTAAACGAAAATATACCCTTGATAAACCCAACGAATTGGCGAAACGGCGGTTTGTTCAGAGCCGGGCAAAGGCGCGGTTTACCCTAAACAGAGAAATTCAGCCGGCGGAAGCCAAAACCGCACAGGCCATCCCAAGCCCAGTGTTCAGATCGACCGAAAAAACAACACGGCATACCGCCCCAACCGGCATCGGCGGCACTGGCCGCACCGTCCGGCCATCTGCCCGGTCCGGCAGCAAAGCGGTCAAGGAAACTGCCAAGGGCACGATTAAAACGGCGCAAAAATCGGTCAAGACCGCCGGGCAAACCGCAAAGGCCGGTGCAAAAACCTCTCAGACGGCGGCCAAGGCCGCCGCCAAAACCGCGCGGACCACCGCTAAAGCGGCGCAACGGGCGGCGCAGACGGCAAGGGCCACCGCCAAATTTACTATTCATATGATGAAACTAACCGTCAAAGCCGCCGCCGCGTTGACCAAAGGGCTGATTGCCATTGCGGGCTCAGGGGGGGCCGTTCTTGCCCTGTTCCTGATTATTATCGCCGTGGCCGCCCTGTTATCATCTCCCTTTGGCCTACTTTTTTCCGACGAGAACAAGGATGCGGAGGTAACGCCCGTCTCCGTGGTGATACAGGAAGTGAATGAGGAATACAACCAGCAGATAGAGGAAATCAAGAACGATAACACCTGGGACACGCTGGATGTTCAGTACATCGGCACCGGAGGCAGCCGGGGCAATATCTGGATAGACATTCTGGCCGTGTTCGCCGTCAAAACCGCCCTGGCCGAAGACGGCATGGATGTCGTCACCATCGACCAGACCCGTGTTGACCTTATCCGGGAAGTGTTTTGGGATATGACGGAAATCGACCACTGGATAGAAACCGTGGCGCATACCGACAGCGACGGGGGAACATGGTACGAGCGCGTTCTGCATATCGTCATCACCCAGCGAACCGCAGGGGAGCAGGCGGAAATCTACCGTTTTAACGACGACCAGAGGGAAGTACTGGAGGACCTTCTGAGCGGCGATTATGACCAGTATTTTATAGCCCTGATCACGGGTTTCAGACACCTGGGAGACGGGACGGAGGTTATTGCGGAGGGCTTTTATATCTGGCCTAGCGCCGCCAGTGACTATGTAACTTCCTTTTTTGGCACCAGGCTGCATCCCATTCTGGGCATTTACAAAACCCACACTGGTATCGACATCGGGGCGGGATACGGAACGCCGATACTGGCTGCCGCGGACGGCGTGGTCACAACCGCAGCTTACGATGCGGGCGGCTACGGGAACTATATCATTATCGACCACGGCAACGGCAACATGACCCTTTACGCCCACATGATCCAAATGAGCGTCAGTGTCGGGCAAACGGTGACACAAGGTCAGACCATCGGCTTCGTGGGCAGCACAGGAATGTCCACGGGTCCGCATCTGCACTTTGAGGTTTATGTCGGCGGCACCAGGGTTGATCCCCTGCTGTACTTTTCCAATTATACGGCGGCATGGTAGGTGTTCGCTGATTAAATATGTTAGTAATTTCTCTATGGTAGGCCGCATATAGCTCCTTAAATCTACTCTGGCTTATCGAACCTTAAATCAGTTGTTTAATTTTCATTAAAAAAGAGGTACGTTTCCTCCCTGTACGGTTATTTATCAATGCCGGGTTACTTGACATTGTTAAAATAATTATGATAGAATTAGGACGTACGTACGACCAAGATTTTGGAGGTGCCACATGCAACAAAAGACTGATAAAACAAACCCATCTGAGAAAATTCTTATAACGGCCTTTGAATGTCTTTCTACAAGAGGTTATGCCAATGTATCCATGCGAAATATTGCCGAGGAAGCCGGAGTCGCGTTAAGCCAACTGACATACTACTATAAGAATAAAGAAAAATTATTCATTGAAGTTATCAATATGATGACACTCCAATATTTACATGAAATAGAAGGAAATTTAGAATCTGTCACGGGTGAGAAAGAAAAGCTCGCGTCCCTTGTGAGGTTCTTTAAGGAACTGATCAGGGATAAACCAAAACTTTTGAAACTTTTTATTGATTTTATAGCACAGGCTTTATGGATTCCGTCTTTTAGAGAACAACTGGACAGCTTATTTACTGAGCTGACGGAGATTATTGAAAGAAACCTATTGACCTACACGAAAATCAATAAAAGATATCTTGGATATTCTCCCCAAACGGTAGCTAAATTAGTTCTTGGAGCTTTGCTCGGAACATCTATTCAAATAATACTCGGTTCCGACCGGGACAGCGCCTTTGAATCCTTAAATTTGGCAGAAAGCCTATTAAATTAAGAGGGAGTGTATATTATGTCAAACGCATTTGAAAAGACAATCAATTTAGGATTAGGGTTTTTATTGTATTCACGGGAAAAAGTGGAGGAAGTGGTTGAGGAACTGGTCGGCAGAGGCGAGGTGGCCAAAAAAGACGCCCGACAGTTTGCGAGCGAGCTTATGCAAAGAGGCGAAGAACAGAGAGAAGAACTGAAGAAGCTGATTCAGAGTGAGGTCACCAAGGCGCTGGATCATGTAAATGTGGCGAGAAAAGAAGACCTTGTTACAAAAGATGAAATCAGAGAAATTGTCAGAGAACAAATGCAGCAAGTACTCCGGGAACAAGGATTTTTCAAAAGCGAGGGCACCAAGTAAAGGGGATAAATGTTCAGAGTGCCGAAAAAGTAGCAGGCACAGGGAAAGAGAGCAAATCAATCTATGTGATGAAACGATAGAAGTGCCTCCTTTCCCCTCTGCTTAAATATTGCGGAATCGCGGGATAGAGTTGATATGATGAATTACAAGCGCATTCGTGCCAGAAGATATAAAGAAATTATTGCTGTTTTTACAAAACATGGTTTTGGATTGTTTGTAAAGCAACTTAGGCTCCCTTATTCTTTAAGGTTCAAAAATAAAATTTTAGACGCCGGAACTGCGCCTGACACGGCTGGAGCCTCGGCAGGAAAAAGGCTGAAGATGGCCTTGGAAGAACTGGGGCCGACGTTTGTTAAACTGGGACAAATTTTAAGCATACGACGGGATATTTTACCGGCTGATATTATTGAAGAGCTTAAAAAGCTGCAAGACTCGGTGCAGCCGTTTCCTTTTTCTGAGGTAAAGACGCTCATTGAAACGGAATTTAATGACACGCTGGGAAATATCTTTAAAGAATTTGATGAGGTGCCTGTAGCCGCGGCATCCATATCTCAAGTCCATCGCGCCAGACTGATTTCAGGAAAGCAGGTGGCCGTAAAGGTTCAAAGGCCGGAAATAGAAAGACTCATAGATTTGGACTTAAACATTTTAAAAGACATGGCGCATCTTCTCGACCATCACACAAAATACGGGGAGATTTATGATTTTAGCGGTATGGTGGTGGATTTTGAAAACACGCTTAAAAATGAACTGGATTTTACCATAGAAGGTGAAAACGCGGATGCCTTCAGGCTTAATCTCAGCCGGGACGAAGGCGTAACAGTCCCGAAAGTGAAGTGGATATATACGACAAAGAGGGTTCTCACCATGGAGTATTTTGAAGGCATCAAGATCAGCGATTCTGCCGCCTTGGATCTGGCGGGCATTAACCGGAGAAAGATCGCCGAGAGGCTTGCCGCATCCATATGCAATCAAATTCTCAGAGACGGTTTTTTCCATGCGGATCCGCATCCGGGCAATATTCAGGTCATGCCGGACGGCACCATCATATTTCTTGATTTGGGGATGGTAGGTTGCCTCAACGAATCCCGGAAAAGAGCGATTTCAAACTTTTTTATCGGGGTTGCCTTCAAAGACAGTCGAATGGTGGTCAACTCCATTTTTGCGATGGAGGCCGCAACTGCTCGAAGCAATGCGAAAAGCTTTGAAAAAGACGTTGATGCGTTGATCGAAAAGTACCTTACGATGCCTATGAACGAGATGAAAATTGATAAGCTGCTCCAGGAAATCTTTCATATTGCGTTTTTGAACCATGTAAAAACACCCCGTGAATTTGCTTTGCTTTCCAAAACTTTGACAACTCTTCAAGGACTGTTGGAAAAACTGGCCCCGGATCTTAACGCCCTTGTTATTGCGGAACCTATCGCTAAAAAGCTGCGTTATCAGTCGCTTTCAGTCGAGAGAATGGGAAGCGGAATAAAAAAGAGCTTATTAGATTATTGGAATCTGTTGAGCGAATTCCCGGCCGCAATGCAAAACCTTCTGCATAAAGCGGCAGATACAGACTTTGCCGTTCAATTTGAGATGAAAGAGATGGATAAACTTCAAAGGCGATTGGAACGAATTTTCAACAGGATATCCTTCAGTCTGATTTTACTTGCCGTAAGCATTATCATCGCCGGAGTCCTGATAAGCTCCGGTCTTAGTGCGGATAGAAGCAGCGAAATGTATTTTTTCAATATTACCGTCTTAAAAGTAGGTTTGGCATCGGCGGCTATTATTGTTTTGGTACTGGTGATTTCCATGATCAGGTCAAGAAACTGAAAATAACGCATAAAAGGAGCAATATTAAATGAACGGCTGGATCATTTCAAAATTAAGACTGGAACCGGATTCCTTCACTGATGCGGAATACCTGGACTGTATAAGCGGGCTGATCAACCATGAAATGGTCCGGTCGATGGGAAATTATATCCAACACAGCGACATCAATTGTTTAAAGCATAGCCTTTATGTGTCGTACAGCAGCTATCTTGTTTGCAGGCGGATGGGGCTTGATTATCGTTCGGCGGCCAGAGGAGGGTTGCTACACGATTTTTTTCTGTACGACTGGCATCTTGAAAAACCGTACAAGGGGCTACATGGTTTGACGCATCCTCACGTCGCCTTGCAGAATGCGAATAAATATTTCCATTTAAACATACTGGAACAGGATATCATCCGAAAACACATGTGGCCTTTGACAGTAACACCGCCCAAATATAAGGAAGCATACATTGTGGCCGCGATAGATAAGTATTGTGCATTTATGGAAACTTTCAATTTTGGAGAAAGAAAAAATGTGCGTAGGTTGCAAAGCCTATTGTGCTGTTAATGCACCTTCCTTAGAAAGGATCAAAAAGTATGTTAGATTTTATAGCAATCCCGATGGGAGCCATCTTGAAATATATATATGATAACATTGCGTTTCAGAATTATGGAATCGCAATCATACTTTTTACGGTAGGAATAAAATCACTTATGCTTCCCCTGACCATAAAGCAGGTTCAATCGACCTCAAAAATTGGTCAGCTTCAGCCACAGATGCAGGAAATTCAAAAGAAATATAAAGACGACAAGGAAAAGCAGAGTACGGAGCTGATGAAACTCTATCAGGAAAATAAGGTGAATCCGACCGGAGGCTGCCTTCCCCTGCTGATACAGATACCGATTTTGTTTTCTTTATATTACGTTATTTCCCAGCCTTTGAAATACATGGCTGGGAAATCTCCTGAAATTATAGCGCGGCTCTATGAACTGATACCGCAGGGTGCCGAAAAGATTGCGAATATGAAAGACCTGAGTATTATTGCTTATTTTAGTGACCACTCAGAACAGCTTCAGGCGGTATCTCATTTGCTGAAACCGGAAGATTTACTCAATATGAATTTTTTAGGGATCAATCTTGGAGCAGTGCCCGCCTGGAATCCCGGCAATTATATCAACAGCGGTACAAGCATACATAGCTACCTTCTGCTGTCGATTCCGTTGCTGTCGGCCCTCACATCCTATATATCCGTAAAATATTCTATGAAGGACGCACCGAAAACAAACGAAGCACAGATGCAAACCTCCATTCAAAATAATATGGCTTTAGTCTCTACAGTTATGAGTGGTGTTATTGCATTTACCGTGCCTGCCGGGCTGGGCCTTTACTGGATTGCCGGAAATGTCTATCAAATCGCGCAACAAATGTTTATAAACAGATTTGTGATGAAAAAGCATACTGACGGGAGAAAGAAGAAATCCAAAATAAATAGCGCAAATCATGCCAGACATATGAGCCTTAAATAAGATTTTGTATTGCATTAGGGAGGGGGCAATAATGTCCGATTCGAATATAACGAAACTGGCCCTTGCCAATTCATTGAAAGGGCTAATGGCAAAGAAAGCTTTTAATAAGATTTGCGTCAGCGATATTGTGGATAACTGCGGACTAACAAGGCAAGCATTTTATTATCATTTCAAGGATAAGTATGATCTTATGAATTGGATTTATTATACCGAGACCGCCCGTTTCATGAGCTCCTATAACAAGGTGGAGCATTGGCTGGACGGGATGTTGGATTTGTGTAATTATATGCGGAAAAATAAGACGTTTTATATCAACGCTCTTAACACAACCGGGCAAAATTCTTTTCAGGAATATCTGCACGATTACATCCGCGATATTTCGATATCTGTAATAGAGAGCATCAAAAACAAAGAATTTGAAGAAGAAAAATGGGGATTTATTGTCGAATTTATTTCCACTGCTTTTGTCGGTCTGATTGTGCGGTGGGCCAACAATGGCATGAAAGATGATCCGGCAGAGTATGTAATGAAAATGCGCAGCTTATTTGACGGAAGCATTCTTTGTGAACTGGAAAGCCAGAGCGAAGAGATATCCACGGAAAATCCGACCAAACCGGAATGATTATTATGGCAGCCATTATTTTTTATTTGTCAGTAATCAGATTTTAGCAATGTGAAAGCTGCGCTGCCTGTAAAGCATTCCAAACTGAAATTGGAGCAGGTAGTATGAAAAACATTATTGATTACGCAATAGAAGAAAGTGATACTTTTAAAAATAGAAAATTCAACGCGGCTGACAGCCTGGTTTTATCCCAATTGGCGTATCTGCGTTTTGATAAGTTCGTACCCGGTTTATTTGATACCGCGACGCCGGTAAGCATAAAAGAAATAGCAAGCAAGGAAAACCTGGATATGCTGTTTCGTGATACATGGAACAGTAAAAACAACCGGCGTCTATTCTTTGCGCTGGCGAACAGTTCAAGGTTTCGTGACTTGAAAATGGTTTTTTATGTCAATAAAATAGACAACAAGACTGAGAAGCAGTTCTCAGCCATTACGTTTTTGCTGGACGACTGTTCAGCCTATATCGCTTATCGCGGAACCGATTCAACCTTTATTGGATGGAAAGAGGATTTTAACATGGCATTCATCAACCCTATTCCCTCGCAGGAAGAAGGCGTCGCCTACCTGAATGCCGTTGCCGATAGAATTTCATGCCAATTAAAAATTGGCGGACACTCAAAAGGAGGAAATATTGCGGTCTATTCCTCGATAAAATGCCGCCAGCCCGTTCAAAAGAGGATCACGCATGTCTTTAGCCATGATGGACCCGGATTCAGGGATGAAGTTTTTCAATGCCACGAGTATTTAACTATAAAAGACCGAATCAATAAAACCTTGCCTCAGTCATCCATAATCGGAATGCTATTGCAGAATCAGGAACACTATTCTGTGGTGAAAAGCAATCGCATCTGGTTTATGCAGCATGATTCTTTTTCGTGGCTAATTGACGGCAGTGATTTTCAATATGTTCAATCGGTTAAAAAAAGCGCGCTTTTTATGAACGGGACGCTAAACCAATGGATTAACTCCTTTGACGACCAAAATCGGGAGTTGTTTGTCAATACTCTTTTTCAGATTATCCAAGCAACAAATGCCAAAACATTTTATGATCTGACCGGAGATTGGCCCCAAAAGGCTGTTGCTGTGCTTGGCGCAATCAGAGGTATTGACGATGAGACAAGGAAGTTTGTTTTTCAAACCATAAGGGCGCTGTTTGCTTTGGCTGTTAAAAATATACGAGAAATGGGCTCGGAGAATAGTTAATAAGCCTGAAACCCGTAAAGCTGAAAAATGCGCTGAACATTCACTCTTTGTTAGCCCAAGGCAGTTCTTTCCTAGAAAACATCACTATGCCAATTGCCAAAATTATTACAGATATCAACTGAGATGTTGACAGAATTCCGACGTTGCCCCTGTAATCGTTTCTAAAGAATTCTATTATGAATCTTCCCACACTATAAAGAATGAGGTATAAAGACCCTACCTTCCCCGTTCTCCGGTCTTTTTGAGCATAAAATAACAATACTATCGCGATCAAGAAGTCTCCTGCGCTTGAAAACAACTGGGTTGGTATAAGTTTAACTCCATTAGGTGCAAAAGATGAATTGTGAAAAACTATACCAATGACCGAATCTGTTTCACGTCCATAGCAGCATCCGGCAAGAAAACAACCAATTCGACCAAATCCTTGTGCCAGTGCTACGGATGGCACTGTTAAATCAAAGTATTGAAAGAAATTAACTCTTTTTGATCTACAATACAGCATAGCCGCTAATATGCCGCCAATTATACCTCCATATACTACGAAACCGCTCCCGGATACAATCCGCATAGGTTCATTGAAAAAGGCGTTTATTTCTACTAAACAATAAAGCAGTTTTGCTCCAATAAATCCGAATATAAGGGTTACAACTCCTAAACTATACACGAAATCTGCATCAAGCCCTCTTTTTTTTGCCCGTTTACCCGCTGTTATCAAAGCGCATAAGATGCCGATCCCTATCATTAGCCCGTAGCCGTGTATTGATATGAAACCAATATCAAATATTTCGTTATACATATGATTATAGCCTCACAAAATCGAATGCTATCTGTGTTCGTCCCTTCTCTTCCTTTTAATCCAGACATTATCCAAAACTTATTCTGTTTTTATCAGCTATTGCTTGAAAAAATCATTATCATAAAGATGTTTTATTATAACTACGGCAACAGGCAGAGCGAGTATTCCGATTAATCCGAAGACCTTTAATCCGATATATATGCATATTAACATGACAAGAGGATGCAGCCCTATTTGTTTTCCTACCAACTTGGGTTCCAATATATTACGGACTATAATTATGATAAGGTATAATACCGCAAGCCCAATGGCAAGCGGTATATTGCCTTTTATAAGTTCAATAATGATCCATGGAACGACAACGCCACCCGTACCAAGCACGGGCAGTATGTCGATGACGGCAATCAGCGCGGCAAAGGTAATCGCCCCGGCCACCTTCAAGATAGAGAGCCCTACTGCAAGCTCAATAAATGTTACGGCCATTAAAATCGCATAAGCTTTGATATACTTTAAGCCGATGCCGGTGGCAAAAGCTTTTATCTCAGCTAAAAGGTTTTGTTTTTGAGACGGAAACAACTTAGCAATATACCCTGTAATTTTATTGTAATCCATAGCAAAAAACAGGGATGAAATGACCGCAAATATGATAGATAGGAACAGCCCCGGTACAAAAGATGCCGAGGATGCTATGAACCCAATCGTCTTTGAGGAAATGCTGGAAATGAACGATCCCACAGATTGAGATAAAGAATCTGCCATATTTTGAATTGCCTGAACCATCATAGGATCAAGTTGGGCTGTTATTCTTTCTGCATTATCAAAGATTTCATTAATTGCAGGCTCAATATCCATCGCATATATTTCTGGGAGCTTGATGATACCATCTTTTAGCTCGGCAAGAAACCTTAAACCGATCCAGGATACAAAAAAGCCCGCCGCACCATAGAATAGCAGAATCAGGACAACCGCGACAGCCTTTTTGTGAACATGCAATTTTTCTGATGTAAAATTTATTACCGGCTTCAAAAGCAAAGCCACTATAAAACCAATAATAAATGGCATCAATAAGCCAAGTACATATTTTATCACAATAAATACAATAGCGATAATCAAGGCAAAGTAAATGAAATTAATAATAAAGTTTTTTTTCTTTTCTATGGTCATACTTTTATCGTCGTAAAACATGATCAGAAGCTTGTACAGGGCCTTGTGCTCTGAAGTATTCCAAGAAGCGATTTTGTAAGCTCATCTTTTGCTTTGATATATCCGCAATAGACCCTTTCCGCCAGGTTAATCGCCATGTAACCATCGCCAGAGAGGATTTTTTCACTGATAACCCGCATATCCCGGAACCATTCCAGCGCAATCAAAGGCTGGCCGTTTTTCCCTCTTATATTGCACGCAAAGGTATATACGGCGTCCCTGCACGCATCCGAAACGCCGTTTTCGGCGATATATACACCGAACAGATTTCCGAGTCCAATCGCGGAGTGGATATATTCCGGAGTAGTCAATTGCTTCATAGTATCCTCGTTATAGCTTACATGGAAACCATACAGGCAGCGGTTCTGTTTTAATAACCGGAAGGCGTTTTTATCACTTCCACAGCTAAAATCCGTAGCCATTATCTGTACGGAAATCATCGTGTTATGGATTTTGCCCAGAGACTCGGCAGTCTGCTCCGAAATTAGGCCGGAAGATATTTTCAATATGAACAGGCATTCATCAAACCGTTTGGCGATTTCACATATGGTTGGTATATCATCCTTTTCGTGCGGACAAGCGATATAGCTGTGAATGCCCAACTCCCGCCCTTCCTCTATGAAATGCTCCATCTGATGAAAAAAATCTGAACTGGATTCGTCAATATCAAAAATCAGAAGCCAGGGAATAGGAACCCCTAAATAATCCTGCTTTTTTTTCAGCTTGTTGGCCCCATATACCAGGCTGCTGTATCCCAGATTCAGACCGACTTTTTTTATCGTATCGTTGTTAACATCAGAAATCATTCTTTTAACCAGCGAATTATAAGGATTCTTTGGATTGGCAATGACCTTTTTGGCGGCATTAAAAAACCATTCCTGATTTTCACTTGTTGAAAAAAACAGGCCCAAATCAATCAGATTCCTTATGCTGCGGTTTGTGTTGCTTTTCATATCTTCCATAGCTTTGCTGACCGCTATATTGATTGTCCGCCTTATCAGCCTATGCTGCAACTCCAACACCGACAACTCCCTTCCATAATCAAGTACATTATTTAATATACCCCAAAGCGGGGAGGTGCTCTATTGACAGACATCTGCATGTGTAAAGAATCTTTACACATGTTTTTTTTGTCTAATTACTCAAAATATGCTCTATGCTACACTTTCCCATAGATAAATTTGATTGGAGGAGTGTGGTATCATGAACAAAATTATCGGTTCTGCAGGGATGAAGCTGGCATATGCGTACTTAAATTCAAATCCTGAAAAAAATATTCCAAAACTCATGGATTGGGTAGACCGCCTTGCTATAAATAACGCAATGGAAGGGCAGCGTAAGGCGATCCGCAAGATCATCGAAGATAAGGACAACAACTGGTATAAGCTGATTCTCAGTATGTGGACAGATGTTGATCCCGGGGTGCGGAGGGCGTTTTTCAATAATTTCATATTGAATGAAAACTTCATCGGATGGTCCATACAGGAGAAAAACCGGGAAAAGTATGGCTGTAACATACCATGGGCCATCCTGATGGACCCCACCTCGGCCTGCAACCTCAGATGCACAGGCTGCTGGGCGGCTGAATACGGAAACAAGATGTCCATGAGCTATGAAACACTGGATAGCATCATTCAGCAGGGTAAGGAACTCGGGGTATATTTCTTCCTCTATTCCGGCGGAGAGCCGCTTGTCCGCAAAACGGATATCATTCGTCTTTGTGAAAAGCACGGTGATTGCCAGTTTTTTGCGTTCACGAACGGTACGCTGATTGATGAGACGTTTGCCGACGAAATGCTGCGCGTCAGGAATTTCATACCTGCCATTAGCATTGAGGGTTTTGAAGACGCGACGGATTTCCGCCGCGGCCGGGGCACTTATCATGCGGTTATCCGGGCTATGGAGGTCCTCAAACGAAAAAAACTCCTCTTCGGCGCTTCTCTCTGCTATACGCGGCATAACACCGAGGCGATCGGCAGCGAAGAATTTTTCGATTTCTTGATCGACAAAGGGGTGAAATTTGCGTGGTTTTTCACCTATATGCCGGTGGGAGCGGATGCGGCGCCCGACTTGATGGCAACTGCCGACCAACGTGAATATATGTATAACCAAATTCGTCACTTCCGCGAAACAAAGCCGCTGTTCACCATGGATTTCTGGAACGATGGAGAATATGTGCAGGGTTGCATCGCTGGCGGACGCAGGTATCTGCATATCAACGCCAACGGAGATATCGAGCCATGCGCGTTCATCCATTATTCGGACTCCAATATTCATGAAAAAACGCTTCTTAAGGCGTTGCAGTCCCCGTTGTTCATACAATACCACAAGAACCAGCCCTTTAACGACAACCACCTGCGGCCCTGCCCTCTTCTGGACAATCCGGGCAGACTAGCGGCGATGGTGGAGGCGTCCAATGCGACCTCGACGGATTTCGTCAAGCCGGAGGACGTGCACAGCTTGAGCGGTAAGTGTGTAAATGCCGCTGAAAAATGGGCTGTGACTGCGGAAAGGCTATGGGGTGAATCACACCACAACCGCGCCGGTTGCGCGCAATGCGGTGATAAGGCTCGAAAGGCCGTCGGTTGAAAGAAACCGACGCTTTTCTCAAGTCTCGGAAACTCATTCTGGCGTGCGCTTGCCATAAAAGCGGCTGCCGTGGTGCAGGGGGCTTACTATGATAAATGATTTTATTATTTTCACTGATGCCGCATCGGACCTTCCGACAGAGTTGATTGAAACCCATGGAGTTTCTGTTTTACCTATGTATTTTGAAATAGACGGTAAAAGCTATCGTCATTATCCTGACGGCAGAGAACTTGGATATTCCAGATTCTATCAGATGCTTCGCTCCGGCATCATGGCCAAGACATCGCAGGTTAACAATTTAGAGTATCTGCACTATTTTGAACCTGTATTAAAAAGCGGTCTGGATATCCTCTACATATCGCTTTCTTCAGGGTTGAGCGGCACTTATCAATCTTCGGCAATAGCCGCAAAAAAGTTGATGGAAAGGTATCCTAAACGAAAAATATACTGCGTTGACTCACGTTGCGCCAGCGTAGGACAGGGTATGCTTGTGTACCACGCCGCGCTAAAAAAGTATGAGGGTTTAGATATAGACGAATTGAAGGATTGGGTAGTTCAAAATCGTGATCACCTGTGTCATTGGTTTACGGTGAATGACTTGAATTACTTAAAACGGGGCGGCAGGTTAAGTACTTCAGCGGCTATCGTCGGCACTATGCTTTCAGTGAAACCAATTCTTCATGTTGATAAAGATGGTCATCTCATCCTGAGAGGGAAAGTACGAGGACGCCGTAAATCTCTAGTAGAGCTTGCCGACCATATGGAAAAATTCTGTGTTAGCCCGGAGAAACAGACGATCTTCATCGGCCATGGAGACTGCATTGATGATGCAGGTATCCTTGCATCTATGGTTGAGCAAAGATTTGCACTAAAGAATATAGCTGTCAGCTATATCGGACCAATTATTGGAGCGCATACCGGACCTGATGTGATGACTTTGTGCTTCTTTGGCAGTGAAAAATAGCCTGAATAAAAGAGGATGAATCAATTGTTTATTTTATCAAAATACTTTTTATGGTTTATTGCATATAGCTTTTTGGGATGGGTCTATGAATCCGCAATTTGCTCAATAAGTGAACGAAGCCTTGTAAATCGTGGATTTTTGAATGGACCCTTATGCCCGGTATATGGTTTTGGAGCTTTAGCTTCCATATTTATTTTGGATATGAGAACAGACAATCTTATTATTCTGTTTTTTGCCGGCATGCTTATAGCTTGTACGATTGAATATATTACCGCAGTTTTGCTTGAAAAGCTGTTTGATGCGAAATGGTGGGATTATTCTAATTACCGGTTCAATATCCAAGGCCGTGTCTGTCTTATAGGGGCCGTAGTTTTTGGTGTTCTCGCGGTGCTGCTTATCAAGTATATTCATCCGTTTGTGGGAGGTTTAATTGGCCAACTGCCTTCTTGGTGGCAGATTGTTTTATCAATCGTTATTTTTATTTTTCTCATGCTTGATTTGTATATAACTGTGCGTCATCTTCTGGTTCTGAACAGCAGACTGAAAAAGATGCAGTTGGCAATAAATCAATTTTTGAAGCAGTATGCACAACAGGCCGGAGAACTTAAAGAGTCTCTTATGAGCAAATTTGAAGAAAGTGAATTTTATAACGAACGCATTAAAGCTTTAATTAGTCTAAGTCGGTTTCAGAGTATAAGAATTATCAAGGCGTTCCCAAGCTTGCGATCCATCAACTATGATGATGCATGGCAAAAGCTTAAAAGCATTCTGTTAGGCTCTGATAGCAGAAATTAGAACTTGCGTTTATAGATGTGCTTTGGAAAAACATAAACAATTATATACAACACAGCGATATTGATTGCTTGGAACGTAGTTTTTATGCCTTTCTGTTAAAGCGCGATCCCGCATACAGGCAGAAGAGGTCTGATGCTATTTACGGTCGAAATGCCTTTTTTCTATTTCATTTTGTACATAAGGCATTCTTAAACGAACGAGTAGCTATACGCTCAAAGAGGGAAGATAGTATGAACTTACCAAACAAATTGACAATATTAAGAGTGATATTAATACCAGTTTTTATTATTTTTTTAACAAAAGAGTACTATTACATATCAGGAATCCTCTTTGTCGCAGCTTCTATTACAGATGCCCTGGATGGATATTTAGCAAGAAAATATAACCTCATTACGGATTTCGGCAAGATAATCGATCCTCTGGCTGATAAGCTTCTGATTACATCAGCTTTGATTTGTTTAGTGCAACTAGGCAGTATTGCGGGATGGCTTGCCATAGTAATTCTGGCGCGAGAATTTGTAATTACCAGCTTAAGATCTGTTGCGGCTAGAGAAGGCATAATCATTGTTGCAGAAAGATCGGGAAAAATCAAAACAGTACTGCAAATGTTGGCCCTGTCGGTTATTATGCTGCGCAATTGGCCTTTTTCAATTTTCACCGATTTACCTATCGGAGATTATTTGCTTTGGCTCGCTGTAGGCATGACCTTGTATTCGGGAATTGACTATATTATAAAAAATAAAACATTACTTCTGCCAAAAAATTCAAGCATGAAAAACAGCCCAATATTCAGCACTATAGCAAAAGGAAAGCTGAACATAGGGCGTTTACTGATATACAACTACTGTATCAAGAAAAGGTAAAAAATTTATAGCCTGCCTGATAACCCATCTAGGCAGAGCAGAGTCTATTGCATCGCCATAAAGATGCTTGATGCAATCATGTTATCTAGGCAACTCTTAGACAAGTGGCTCAGGCTTTGACGCATTTTTCAAATGTGCTAACGTCCTTGCTGTTTGGCTTTATAAAACATCATTTTGTGGAGGAAAATTCTATGTCCTTGCAGGACTACGATAATTAGCTTTTATGCCAGGTAACTGAATAATTGCATGATATGGAGTGCTATGTCGTCTGTATTTTTTGTCAAATGGGCGTAGGCTGCAAGGTTTTCCTTGCAGCCTACGCCTTTTCATTGTCGCTTTTTGCTGGATGTGAAGGAAAAACAACAGCTTTTGTTGTTAAAAGGAAGCCGTAATATCGGGAAAAGACAGCATTAAAAAATTATTTTTCCAAAACCCTGTATTTCATCCTTCTCATTTTAATGTATAGGGCGAGAGGAGAGGAAGTTCTATGAAAAGGAGTGCTGAAACCTATAAGGCTGTAGAAAAAGCGTTTTGCGCATACATAAAAATTGTAATAACCTGCTCGTCATGGGGATATTTCCGCGCCCAATACAAGCATTTCAACAGAACCATCCCCTTGGAGGAAGTGGAGGAAATCAACTTATGCGCCGAAGCTGACATAGACATCAATATTCCTGTTTTCAATGGGGACAAGCTGGATGAATACATCGAAAATGAAATCCTTTCTGCGGTTATCAGCACCCTCAATTCAAAGGACAAGCAACTGCTCTACATAAAATATTATGAGAATAAAACCGACTATCAGCTTTCCCTCATTTTCGGCGTAACGCAGCAGAGCATCACCGAGCGGAAAAACCGGATTCTTAAAAAGCTGAAAAATCGGTTTCAGATATGAACCAGCCATTTTTTATCTAATCCGCGCCCCGCCCTTTCCGTGAAAGCCAACCACTTTTACGGAAAGGAGGAAAGGGCATGCCGGAAATACTGGATTTAATCGAAGCAGCCCAGCATGGTAACGAGCGGGCGATGGAAACCCTCATCCGGCAGTTTGAACCGCTGATTATCAAAAAATCTTGCCTGTTTGGCAAGCTGGACGAGGATTGCCGCCAGCATTTGACGCTGGAATTCATATTGGCGGTACAGAACTTCGACCTGAAGCGGTTTGAAAAATAAAGCATAAGGCTTGCAGAAAATTTTCTCTGCAAGCCTTGTTTTTGCCCTGTATTTTGCGAGACTTTTTTCAATGTATAGAGCGAGAGGACAAGACAGCTTTCCCCTCACGGTCTTTGATAAGTGAATAGGTGTCTTTCCGGTACGCTCCCCGTATGCCCTAAAAAGGGAAGCCAGCTTGCAGGTACGCCAAGACCACCTGTCCGGCATCAGCCGGATCACAGCCAAGGTATCCATGCCGTCATGGACTAAATAAAGGTAAGGTGCGAGCGATCAATACCCGTGCAACAATAAATGTCGGCTGCATTTAAGGTGAAACATACGGAGGGATAATGATACTTCCGTCCAGCCACAGTCCGAGCGTGATAAAACCGTCGCAGGCAATGGGGATGGCCCGTCAGTATGGGGGGAGGTGAAATTCCTATGAGGACGATCAGCCGACGTCCGCCGGATAAGCCCGTAAAATGATAGAAGCAAAACAGAAATGCAGGTCAGGGGTGCGCACCTTGGTGCGAGATGTATGCGTATCCAATCATGGCGCGCCCTTGTTGCCTGCATTTTATTTCCCGAGCAGAAAGGGGCTGATACCTTGCTGAAAAGCAATGAAGCATATAAGCTGGTCTTTCGGGAATACCCGGATGTGGTCAGTGTGGAGCAAATGTGTGAAATGCTCGGCGGTATCAGCACAAAAACCGGATATCGCCTTTTGCGACAAAATCAGATCAAGCACTTTAAGATAGGCCGAATGTATAAAATCCCAAAGCTTCATATTTTTGAATACCTGGCGGTCGTGCAGGAATCCGATGCGTAAAACATCGCTCGCACCTTTGCAAGATATTTTGGAGCCTGCTACAATAAACCCGTCAATGGTAGGTGAATATGGACTGTTACTGATTTAAAGGAGGCAAGAATTCATGGTAACAGGACACCTGCGAGAAAAAAACGGCTATTTCCAGATGATCCTCACCTACAAGGATATGAACGGAAAGCGCCAAACCAAGTCTGTCAGCACGGGACTTCCCGTCAAGGGGAATAAAAAGCGCGCCGAAGCGATGCTTTGGAAAACCAGGCAAGAGTTTAATCCCGACACGGCGATGAGCGACAAAAACATGTTGTTTGCCGACTTCCTGAACAAATGGCTGCAGGACGTTATCAACAGAGTGGACGCCGACACCTACGCCCTTTACGCATACGACGCCAAAACCTTCATCATCCCTTACTTTAAGGATACCGCCGTTACGGTGGCGAAAATAAAGCCGGGTGACATTGAAGGCTACTATCAGTATGAGCGAACAGAAAAAAACGCCTTGAACACCGCCCTGCTCCAATATCACGAGGTCATCAAGGAAGCCTTGGCCTATGCCGTGGAGCTTGAGCTGATCCGGGACAATCCGGCCGACAAAGTAAACCCGATCTCCGGCGAGGTGCGGATACTGTTCACCGACTTCCTGCTGGAATGGCTGGAGATGATCAAGCACAATGTGGAAATGACCACCTACGCCTCTTACGCTATGTGTATCAAGAGCTGCATTATTCCTTATTTTAAGGAGTTCAAGCTTACGCTGAAGGACGTGACACCGAAGCACATCCAGGACTATTATCAATACGAGCTGAACGAGAAAGGCGTAAGCGCCAGCACGGTGATCCACCGCCACGCCAACATTCGCAAGGCATTGCAGTACGCTTACAAGGTGGGACTGATTGCCTTTAACCCCGCCGACCGGATCGAGCGGCCCAAAACCGCAAAATTCGTGGGCAGCATTTACGATGCCGGGGAGTTGGAAGCCCTGTTCGCCGTCGTAAAAAATAAACCGATAGAGCTGGCCGTTATCCTGGGCGCGTTTTACGGGCTGCGCCGCAGTGAGATCGTCGGGCTGAAATGGGACGCGATTGACTTTGGGAAAAAGACGCTGACCATCAAGCACACCGTAACCGAGTCAAGGGTGGACGGAAAAGCCATCATCGTGGAAAAGGACCGCGCCAAAACCAAGTCGAGCCACCGCGCTCTGCCGCTGGTAGAACCCTTTGAAAAGCTTCTCCGGCGGATGAAGGCGGAGCAGGAGCGAAATCAACAAGTATGCGGCAGCGCCTATTGCCGGGAATATCTTGGCTACATCTACGTGAATGAGCTGGGAGAACGGGTCAAGCCGGGCTATGTCACCCAGAATTTCGCGCTCACCCTGAAAAACCACGGCTTGAAGAAAATCCGCTTTCACGACCTGCGTTATCCAAACCTAAATAAAATCCAAACTATTAGCAAAAAAGCCAGAGTTCTTCCGCTTTCCTACTGAAAAAGGTTTGGATTTTATTTCATTCCTGTATGATTATCCTATAACATTTAGGAGGTCA
>Ga0209164_1001245_pt1 | contig 35008 bp, 30 predicted proteins | sample MTBNYHSulfiMetaG_FD_187458 | JGI IMG/M metagenome (GOLD analysis project Ga0209164, IMG submission 187458) | Enrichment culture microbial communities from rom New York Harbor, USA that are MTBE-degrading - MTBE-NYH (New York Harbor Sulfidogenic)... | ecosystem: Environmental > Aquatic > Marine >... | reverse complement strand
CTGCAATTAATCGATTAAAATTCATAATAGCGGCACAACTCATGGCCCGCCCCCTCTGGGGGCAGGGCCTTGTCCCCCCTATGGGGGGATTTGTCAAAGCCGCACCCTAAGGGTGCGGATCATTTACTCCATATTTGGAAGCCTGTCAAGCCGGTTTATGGAAAGACGAAACCGGTGCGAAAAATTAAAGTACGGTTGCTGAAATACGATAATGAAGCTAAGCGCACTGGTGGAATCCGTCAAGGAGACTGATAGACGAAATCAAAAAGGGGCTGGAATCCTTGAAAAAAAATAAAGCATCGCTCTACACCCTGGAAGAGTTGCTGCCTGAGCCATGACTTCGGCTGAAAGGAAATTTGATCTTAAAGTTCCGGATGATGTTGCTTCTGTTCTTAAGAAGCTTCATCCGGTAATCAAATCGCACATCCGGTCCGACTGGAAAAAAATCAAAAGGAGACCCCATGACTCAAAAAGCGCTTCTCATCGGAATCAACCGCTACCGAATGCCGGACTCTGATCTTCAGGGCTGCGTCAACGATGTCACCAATATTCGGGACATCCTTCTGAAGTACTTTGGGTTCAGAGTCAAAGACATCCGCGTCCTTGCGGACGAACGCGCCACCAAAAAAGCCATCATGCAGCGCCTGGAATGGCTGGTCAAAGGCGCCCGGCCCGGGGACCGCCTGCTTATGCATTTTTCCGGCCACGGCTCCCAGATCCGGGACCGCAGCGGCGACGAACTCAAGGACAATCTGGATGAGATTCTCTGCCCCCACGACATGGACTGGGACGAAAACTTTATCGTGGACGACGATCTGGACGCCTGTTTCAGCGCGCTTCCCAAGGGGGTGCGACTGGAGGTGCTGCTGGACTGCTGCCATTCGGGCACCGGCATCCGGGAGGGAACAGGGATCGAATACCTTCCGCCCGAGCAGCGCATCAAAGCCCGTTTTCTGCAGCCGCCGGTGGATATCCTCTGCCGCCAGGAGGACGACGATCTGCCGGTGCGCCGGTTGGGCATTGACTTCAATCCGGCCGGCCATGTGCTTTTTTCCGCCTGCCGGGACAACCAGACCGCGGCTGATGCCTTTATCAAGGGCAAATACAACGGCGCATTTACCTACTATCTCTGCATGTACCTTAGAGACATGCAGGGAAGCGTAGCCCGGAGCGAACTCCTCCGGCGGGTGCGGGCCTCATTGAAATATTACGGATACAGCCAGGTGCCGCAGCTCGAATGCGCGGCGCCGGCCCGCAAAAAGCGCCTCATGGAGTAGCGGCTTTCGGTTCCGCTGCTTTCTCCCATTTTTCCTTGACATAATCCCCTTATTACCCTAAATGTTCACGTCATGAACAGTTGCTGCCAGCAGGAAATCCGCTATCAGCGGCTTAAAATTCCGAGTCGTGATCCGGACCTCACCCAAAGCCGGTACTGACGCGCCGGCGGGTTTGTCTCAGGAAGAAACGCGGGATGAGGCCGGCCGGTCGTTTTAGGCGGCCGGTCCGACGTTTTAATATGAAATTATAATAATTATAATAGGATATACTGAATTTGCTTATGGAATTCAGGGGGCGGAGCTGTCTATTAATGCACTTCCAACATGCACTTAGGTTTCATCAAAATAATATTCAGACAGGAAAAGAATTAGACAGGATCGACAGGATCAACCGGACAAATAAAAATCAAGTTTTGGCTTATGCCCGGAAAGCATTTTTCCGCGCAGCGGTTTGAATCTTTCAGCCTGGCTTCCGGGCAGGCTGAAAAATCCTGACAATCCTGTAAATCCTGTCAGAAAAAAGAAAAAATAATTAGACAGGATCGACAGGATCAACCGGATGTGTTACGGGCCGTGTCCGAAAGAAAGAAGAAATTTTCCGCGTAGCAACTGGAACCCAAGCTTGCGATCTGAGAAAACGTGTTGACATCCCCCCATGAATGTTATACATTGTATAACAAAAAAGGAAGGCTCGCTTATGATTGCGATTCGTTTAGACAAAGAAATCGAGCAGGAGTTGGATTGGCTCGCAAAAACCCGCGGCACTAACCGCAGCGAAGTAGTGCGGGAGGCGATTCTTAAATATTTGGAGGATAATGAGGATTTGGACCAGGCCAAACAAGCCCGCCTCAGCATGCACGGCAGCAGATCGCTGAAACAGGTGAGAAAAGACCTTGGGCTGGACAGTTGAAATCAGCGACATAGCCGAACGGCAATTACGAAAATTGGACCGTCCGATTCAAAAGCGTATTCTGGATTGGCTTGAAGACCGGATTGAGGGGTGTAAGAATCCTCGACATTTTGGAGAGCCGTTAAAGGGTGACCGGATCGGTTTTTGGCGATACCGAATTGGAGACTATCGGGTGTTGTGCGAAATCCAGGATGAAAAAGTGGTTGTATTGGTTCTTACGATTGGTCACCGTCGCGAAGTGTATAAACGCGGATGATTGATACCGGGGAAGCGGATTTATTTAAATCCTGTCAAAAAATAAAAAAAACAATTAGACAGGATCGACAGGATCAACCGGACAAATAAAAATAAGGTCTTGGCTTATGCCGGAAAGCATTTTCCGCGCAGCGGTTTGAATCTTTCAGCCTGGCTTCCGGGCAGGCTGAAAAATCCTGACAATCCTGTAAATCCTGTCAGAAAAAGGAATACAATTAGACAGGATCGACAGGATCAACCGGACAAATAAAAATAAGGTCTTGGCTTATGCCGAGAAAGCAATTTCCGCGCAGCGGATTGTCAGTTCGCGGTTTCATCCGGAAACCGTGAACAACAAAAATAATATCCTGCAAAATCCTGTAAATCCTGTCAGAAAAAGGAATACAATTAGACAGGATCGACAGGATCAACCGGACGAATAAAAATCAGGCTTTTGTCCCAAAAGGTAAGAATGGAATTTGAAGAAATTACCCATCGCATCATCGGATGCGCTTATAATGTTTTTAAAACCTTGGGCTTTGGCTTTCTTGAAAGTATTTATCAAAAGGCCCTCTTGATCGAACTGGAAAAGGCCGGTTTAATGGCCGAATCCGAAAAGCCCTTGAAGGTTTACTATGATGATAATATGGTGGGTGACTTTTCAATCGATATACTGGTTGAAGAGGAGGTTGTCCTTGAACTAAAATCAGTTGAAAAGCTTGCTAAGACTCATGAGGTACAACTGGTCAATTATCTTAAAGGACTTGGCAAAGATGTCGGTCTTTTGATCAACTTTGGACCGGATGGAGTCGAGGTAAAAAGGAAATACCGGCAGGGCAGAAAAATTATTAGACAGGATGAACAGAACTAACCGGACAACTAAAAAACAGGACATGGCTTGTGCATAGAAAGCAATTTCCGCGCAGCGGATTGAATCTTTCAGCCTGGCTTCCGGGCAGGCTGAAAAATCCTGACAATCCTGTAAATCCTGTCAAAAAATAAAAAAAACAATTAGACAGGATCGACAGGACCAACCGGATGTGTTACGGGCCGTGTCCGAAAGAAAGAAGAAATTTTCCGCGCAGCGGATTGTCAGTTCGCGGTTTCATCCGGAAACCGTGAACAACAAAAATAATATCCTGCAAAATCCTGTAAATCCTGTCAGAAAAAGGAATACAATTAGACAGGATCGACAGGAATTACAGGACGTGCCCGCCGGCCGGATGCCGCCGGGCACACGCCAATGCTTCCGGCGGGTCCCAATCGATCATCGCCTCTGCCGAGAATGATAACCAATAACCAATAACCGTTTCTTCCCCACCAACCAGCGGCCGGCCGGACAAACATGCTTGACAACCCTTCATTGCAATCATATTATAGTTGCATATTGATTTCACCATATGATATCACTTTTGGGGAGGGGTATGAAAGCCATTACCATTCGAGGAATCGACTCTTCAGTTTCTGAAAGGCTGAAACAGATTGCCGAAACAGAAGGCAAAAGCGTCAACCAGCTTGTTTTAGATTTGATCAATCAAGGTGTGGGCCTGCAGAAAAAGAAAAAGTTTACACGGCGGTATGATGATCTGGATCATCTTTTTGGGAAATGGTCGCATTCAGAATTTGAAAAAATACAGGGTTTCATAGACGGCCAGAGGAAAATCGATCCGGAATTGTGGCAATGAAACGGTTGTTGATTGACACCAACATATATTCATATGCGCTCAAGGGAGATGAAGGGGTTGTTGATGTTCTCCGGGAAGCGGATGAAATCGGTTTTTCAGTTGTCAGCATCGGAGAACTGTTGTCCGGTTTCAAGCTGGGAGGAAGGGAGCCGAAGAACCGTAAAGAGCTCGATCAGTTTTTGGACAGTCCCAGGGTTGCTGTCTATCCGGTGAATGAGGGCACTGCCGAGTTTTATGCTCAAATTCTTAATAATTTACGCAAAATCGGGAAACCGGTTCCGACTAATGATATCTGGATTGCCGCTGTGGCGTTTCAGAACGGCCTGAAGCTTTTTACCAAAGATACCCACTTTCAGGCGATTTCCGGCCTGTATCTCGTTTGAACGTTGTTTAAGTCGGCCCGGCTGACCGTTTCACCCGATCAGGACAAAACGTAAATCCCTCTTGGCGACTTTGCGGTTCAATCACTTCATAATTCAGCATTCAAAATTCAAAATTGCTTTTTTGAACCGCCCGTTCGCTTCACTCACTCAAGACGCAAAGGCCGCGAAGATTTTGCCTGAACCGGGTGCCGGCCTGAAAAAGCGGCCGCCAACGGTTCAGGCAAAGGTGCCAGTTCAAGAAGCTCAACCGAATGAGTAAAAGCGCAGGGCTGACTATCCGGAGGGCGATCCCAAATGAAGGGACCCCTTGGGTCGCATCGTATGCCGGGCGGGTTCTTTCGGCCTGGCTACCCGATGCGACCCCAAAAAACCTTGGCGTCATTGGCGACTTTGCGGTTCAAATTTTCCATGACGGACATGGTTAACAGACTGGCGGAGTGATATACCCGCAGGGCGTCAGCCTTTTTCCTGATTGTTACACCCGATCAGAAAAAAACCTAAAACTCAGCGTCTCAGCGTACTCTGCGAGAGATAATGCGGTTCAAATTAGGTGGCAATGCCGTCAGACTTCTGAATGGATATATGAACTATCTCAAGAAAGCCGGCAAAGATTCTTCAGTCTATGAGGAAATTTCACCTTTCCCCAATAACTGATAGCCATTAACTAATAACTGCTCTTCCCCAATAACCATTAACCAATAACCAATAACCATTCCCCCCCATCGCCCAAACATACGTCAATTCCCTACGGCAACTAAGGATATTACTGAATATCAATCAGTCAATCAGTCTTGAGATACAATGAATTGTCCGATTTCAAATAATGAATTGCATTATGAAATATCCTGCCCGGGCAGCTTAAAATACAGTTTTTCCTCCATTGTATTAGTGAAGGGCAAATCCTACACTGTGGCCTAAAATGGGGTTGGTATTTTAGAAAAAGAATTCACTTCAGGCAACAGGTTGCTTTTGGCACAAACAAGAGGAGGAAAAATGAAAAAAGGAAACAGAAGCAGGTTTTGGTTTAGGGCCTGCCTGGCGCTGATGATTCTTTCCCTTTTCGGGGGGATGAACATGGCCCAGGCAGAAGTCACCCCGGCGGACCTTGTCGTCGGTCCGAACGGCTATTACACCCCGGATTATTTCGGGTTAACCCCAAACTGGGCCTGGACCCCGCTGCTGACGAAATTCGTCGATACGCTGCCGGGGCTTTGGAATCCCAGAGATGACGTCGCTCCGGCCAAATCCATTCCGCTGGCCGTTCCCGACACGCGCACCTATCCGGGATCCGACTATTATGAGATTGCGCTGAGGGAGTTCTCCGAAGTCATGCATTCGGAGCTGCCGGCAACCAAGCTCCGGGGATATGTCCAGGTGAATAACGGCACGAACCTCGCCGGCACGGCGGAAGATGTAACTCCGGCGGCCATCCGCTACCTGGGTCCAACGATCGTTGCTCAGAAGGATCGTCCGATCCGCATCAAATTCATCAATGAGCTTCCGGCCGGAGTAGGCGGCAAGCTTTTTGTTCCGACGGACGTAACCCTTATGGGTGCCGGTCCGGGCCCCAATGCCACCCGCAACAAGCCGGACGATCAGATCTGTGCAGGTGACACTCCCTTGGTTTACGGCGCCACCCCCGATGTCTGCTTCACCGAAAACCGCGGTGTTATCCATCTCCACGGCGGCCGCACCCCCTGGATCAGCGACGGAACGCCCCACCAGTGGATTATTCCAGGCGATGACCCAAATCCCCTGAAGGAAGGCGCCAGCGTGGAGGATGTTCCGGACATGTGGTTCGATTCCAGTAATGTTCTGGCTGACGGCACCTACGCTACGATTTCCGCATGTGCCGGTCAATTAACTTGTAATGTGGCAAACGCGACGACCGATCCGGGTCCCGGCGCCCAGACTTATTACTACACCAACCAGCAGAGCGCCCGGCTGCTCTTCTACCATGACCATGCCTGGGGCATTACGCGCCTGAACGTCTATGTCGGCATGGCTGCCGGCTGGTTGATTACGGACGCTAAGGAAGAGGCGCTGATCGATGCCGGCACCATTCCCGACAACGGAAGTCCGGACGGCGTGTATCGCTACGGCATTCCCCTGATCATTCAGGACAAGACCTTTGTGGATGCGGGCGATCTTGGAGCAGGGATCAGCATTCCTGAAAATTATGTCATGACCACGGACCCCACCTGGGCCTGGGGATCGGTCCCCGGCAAGCCTGTGACGCCGACGCCCACCAGCGGCGACCTCTGGTGGCCGCATGTTTACATGCCGGCTCAGAATCCCTATGCCGGCCCCGGAACCAACGCTTTCACCGCGATGGGACGCTGGGTTTACGGCCCCTGGTTCTGGCCTCCCACGACCAATATCGAGTATCCGCCCATCGAGAACCCCTATTTCGGCGCGGCTAATCCCGAGCAGCCGCCCGAGATGCCAGCAACGCCGAACCCCTCCTGGGGCGCCGAGGCGTTTATGGATACGCCGATCGTGAACGGCGCGGCCTATCCCACGGTTACGGTTCCCGCAGGCAAGGTCCGCTTCCGGATCCTCAACGCGGCTCATGACCGTTTCTTCAATTTGCAGTTGTATCGCGCAGCGAACAAGACCAGCAATACCCTCCCGGGTGGAGCCCCTGTTTTTACCGGGGCCGTAGCCGACCTGACGGAAGTAGCGATGGTGACTGCTTCGCCCACCGATGGATATCCGGAATTTTGGCCCATCGACGGACGTGAAGGCGGCGCGCCTGATCCCGCCACGAGGGGTCCCGCTATCGTCCAGATCGGCAATGAAGGCGGCTTCCTGCCGAAGCCGGTGGTGCTGCCCAACCAGCCGGTCAACTGGAACCTCGATCCGACCCTGTTCACGGCCGGTCTCGTTCTCCAGCAGAACCAGGGCGGCGGCACGTTGATGCTGGGTCCGGCCGAGCGGGCGGATGTCATCGTCGACTTCTCCGATTTTGACGGCCATACCCTGATCCTGTACAACGACGCTCCGGCGCCGTGGCCGGCACTTGACCCGCATTACGACTATTACACGGGCGGTCCGGATCTTCGTGCGGAAATGGGCGGCCCGCTGACAACACTGGCCGGCAAAGGCCCCAACACCCGGACTATCATGCAGATCGTGGTAGGCGACGGAGTCAGCCAGACCGGCGCCGCAACGCCCGATTACGTCGATGAGACCGGCTTTAACAACCTGGTGACAGCCTTCGCAGGGCTGGCAACCGGCGCTTTCGCAACCGGCCAGGACCCGATCATCGTCGGCCAGGGAGATTTCTTTGGTGATGGAACCTACGATGCCTATGATACGGCCTACGAGGCGTCATTCCCCACCACCTGGCCCACCTGGGGCATTTCGACGATTTACGATACCTCGTTGAAGTTCCAGAACCTGTCGGGTGAAATCAAAACCATCAAGATGAAGGCCAAGGCCATCCAGGATGAGATGGGCGAGGTCTTCGACGAGTACGGGCGCATGAGCGCCAAGCTGGGGCTCGAGCTTCCCTTTACGACGGCCCTCAACCAGACCTTCGTGGTCCAGAACTTTGTCGATCCGGCCACCGAGATCGTCTATCCCAACGACATCCAGATCTGGAAGATCACCCACAACGGCGTGGACACCCACCCCGTTCACTTCCATCTCTTCGATGTCCAGGTGCTCAATCGCGTCGGCTGGGACGGCTTTATCGAACTGCCCGACGAGAATGAACTCGGTTGGAAAGAAACGGTCCGGATCAGCCCGCTGCAGGATACGATCGTGGCGTTGAGGCCGATCGTTCCCCAGGCGCCTTTCCCGGTGCCTAACAGCTATCGCCCGCTGAACCCGGCGATGCCTCTGAATGCTTCGATGGGGTTTACGAACCTCGATCCGCTGACCGCACAGGCGTTGGACCCGCTGACCACGAACGTGCTGACCAACTTCGGGCACGAGTACGTGTGGCACTGCCACATCCTCAGCCATGAAGAGAGTGACATGATGCGGCCAATTATCCTGAACACGGATCAGTTGCTTTATGTTGCGGATGCAACAAGTGGCATTCAACAGTGGGAACTGGGCAAATGGAAGTCTGTTAATTCAGCAGTACCGAAGGATATGGTGGCTTCGGGCCCGATTATGTATGCGAGTGTCGAAGGATCGGGCCTCTGGCAGTGGGATGGCAGTGTGTGGATAAGGTTTACTTCAGCCGTTCCAACAAAGATGGTGGCTTCAAATGGGGCTGTGTATGTGGACCTCGGGGCCAATGGTCTCCATGTCTGGGACAACAGTGGTGTGCGGACCAAGATTTCTTCAAGTAGCCCGATTGACATGGTGGCCTCAAATGGTGCTCTGTATTTTACCATAGCTGCTGGCCTGTATAAATGGGAAAGCGGTTCACTGACCAAGCTTTCTTCAAACGTTCCTACCCAGATGGTAGCTTCCGGCAAGGTCCTGTATTACACGTTGCCGACCGGCCTCTATAAATGGGAAAGCGGTGTAAATTCAAAGCTCTCTAAGAGTGTTCCGACAAAGATGCTGGCCTCCGGTGCAATCCTGTATTATACATTACCGACAGGTATTTATAAAAGTGAGGGAGGAGTATCTACCAAAATTAATTCAAACAATCCATTAGACATTGCAGCTTCAGGTTCAGCTCTGTATTACACTATTGCTTCCGGCCTCTATAAATGGGAAGGCGGTGTAAATACCAAGCTTGCTTCAAGCGTTCCGACAAAGATGGTGGCATCAGGTGGGGCTCTATATCATGTTGTAGCATCTGGCGGCCTCTATAAGTGGGAAGGTGGAGTAAGGACCAAGCTTTCAACGACAGAACCAGCTATTATAGTTGCGGGCATGTAATCCCTGAAGGAAATTGCTGATAAACGTGATTTTCAAATTCACAATATGTTAAGGTAATTTCAAAATTCGGGGAGGGAGAAATCCCTCCCCGAATCTACTATCCGCCAAGTCATATCATTGCATTTCCGTCATTCCGTGCTCGACACGGAATCCAGTGTACTTCAAACTTTATTACGTTTTCGGAAGGTGTTTACATAATGAAAAAAATTAGAGAAAAGATCATAACGTTAACGGTTCTAATCAATTGCCTATCCTTTCTGTTCATTCTTCTCCTTACCACCCAGGCTGGCGCAGCTGACGCTCCGGTGCTCAAAACCGATAAAGACAGGGTGAGCTACGGGCTCGGGGTTGACATGGCCAGGAACTTTAATAGGTTGGGGATGGAGTTTGATGCGGATATCTTGGTGAAGGGGTTCAGAGACGCTCTTGCCGGTGAAAAGCTTCTCATGACTGAAGAGGATCTCCTTGCCACCCTGACTGCCTACCAGAAGGAACTGAAGGAGAAGTATGCCCAGGCCATGAAGGCGGCGGGAGAGGCCAACAAGAAAGAAGGGGACGCTTTTTTGGTCGCGAACAGGTCAAAGGAAGGCGTGGTGACCCTCCCCAGCGGCCTGCAGTACAAGATCCTAAAAGCCGGAAACGGTAAAAAACCGATGGACGCCGATACGGTGGAATGCCGCTACCGGGGTACACTCGTTAATGGCACGGAATTCGACAATTCCGAGCGGTTGGGGAAGCCCGCAACTTTCATGGTTGCAAGAGTGATTCCCGGCTGGATCGAGGCCCTCAAGCTCATGCCGGTCGGCTCCAAGTGGCAGCTTTTCATCCCGCCCGAACTGGCTTACGGCGCCCGGGGCGCGGGCAGCGTTATCGGTCCCAACGCCACGCTTATCTTCGAGGTGGAACTTCTCGCAATAAAATAAACCCTTTATTTCAGACAGGAACAACAGGATTATTCAGGAAGTGCCCGCCGGCCTAAAAAACCGGCCGCCTACGGTTCAGGCAAAGGTGTCGGCTTTTGGAACCTGCATAAAAGCGGCAGTGTGGAGCCAAAGCGGCAAAACGATATACCCGGAGGGTGCACCCAAATAAAAGGCCCCTTGGGTCGCATCGTATGCCGGGCGGGTCTTTCGGCCCGGCTACCCGATGCGACCTTAAAAACCTTCGCGTCCTTGGCGACTTTGCGGTTCAAACAATTCATAATTCATAATTCAGCATTCAAAATTAAAAATTGCTTTTTTGAACCGCCCGTTCACTCCGCTCACTCAAGACGCAAAGGACGCCAAGAAAAAGATTTGTGGTATCGGGTCCCCCGCAAATAGTTGCCGTTCCTTGAACTTGAATTCACCATGGGAATTTGTTAGACGGTATACAGTGCATGAGAAAATGAGAAAAGAGGATTTAAAAGTGAAATACGAGGTGAGGATATGATTCAAAAACCTTTGTTTGTCAGGGCAGAATGGGACGAAGAGGCGCGCGTATGGGTCGCCACCAGTGATGATGTGCCCGGCCTTGCGACAGAGGGAAATAATTTAGAGGACCTTATCGAGAAGTTGAAAATAATGATTCCGGAACTTTTAGATGCGAATGGTATCGGTCGCGGATATGAAGTTCCTTTTGAAATCTTGACAAGACGATTTGAAACCGCCCAAGTTAATGTCTGATTATACCAAAGAATTAAAGCGGTATTTACAGGCGGCAGGGTGCCATTTTGATTGTCAGGGAAAGGGCGATCATGAGATTTGGTTCAGTCCGGTGACAAAAATAAGATTTGTCGTCGACAAAAGAATAAAATCCCGTCATACAGCGAATGCCGTTCTGAAACAGGCCGGTTTACCTAAGAAATTCTGATTGACTCTTTTCAAATAACCAATAACTAATCTCCAATAACCGGCAACTGATTGCCCATTAACCAACAACCAAACAGACCATTTGACAACAGTCTAAATTTATAATATTTTTAATCTAAACTTTCTTATTGGCAATAACGTGGATACAACCATGACAAAAGGAGTTATAAACCCTTTCTCGCGCGACTCTCATTTCGTGACCAAGCAGACCAAAGGAACTGTTAAACCATGATTACAGAATATTGTCAGAAAGCTCTCAAGAAAGCACAATACCGCAAACTTGATGACGGGTCCTGGTTTGCAGAGATCCCTGGTTTCCCGGGCGTATGGGCCAACAGCAAGTCGGTTGAGGGCTGTCGGCTTGAATTGATCGACGTTCTCGAGGAATGGCTGATCCTCAAACTAAGAGACAGGGATCGAATTCCTCAGATAGATGGGATGAAGTTGGTAATTCGGGAAGTGGCAATCGCCTAAATCTTAATGCCGATATCAAGAAAAAAATCATTCGTCGGTTCCGGGATCTCGGTTTTTCCGGTCCAATTTCCGGAGGTAAACACCCGTTTATGGTCAACGGCGAATTGAAGGTGAGAATTCCGAATCCTCATAAAGCGGATGATATTTCAGATGCCTTGTTGAAAGAAATTCTGAGACAGGCAGAGATCAATAAAGCGGAATGGGAGAATGAGTAGAAAGATCATATCCTCCGCTCATCATTTTTTTCTGACCTTCAGTCCTCAGCCCTAGTTATTTGCCAAGAACACAAGTTGTTTAGGAATGTCTACATAGACGCTATACGAAATTAAAGGGTTGAGGGTTAAATAAGTAAGGTGTCCCCGGAATTCGGAATTCTGTCCCCGGAATTGCGGAATTGGAATTCAACGCCACGCTCATCTTCGAGGTGGAACTTCTCGCAATAAAATAAACCCTATATCACTGACAGGAACAACATGATTATTCAGGAAGTGCCCGCCTGCCGGTAGCCGCCGGGCATACACTCATGCCTTAGTACAGGTATTCTTAAATACGATTACGTATAATTTTTATCTCACCACAAGGCTCAAGGGACGCGAAGTTTTGTCCGAACCAAGTGTTCTAAAAAGCTGAACCACAAGGCGCAAAGGACGCCAAGGTTTTTGGATCGCATCGGGTAGCCGGGCCGAAAGAACCCGCCCGGCATACGATGCGACCCAAGAGGCCTTTTATTTGGGGGCACCCTCCGGATAGTTAATCCAGGTCTCTTATTCATCATTTCGTTTCTATTACCCTTGTCATAAAGAAGCGACAACCATTTGCGGGATCGCAGCCTGGTGGAGTCGGTTCTTTGACGGAGCCGGGACCCGATACCGCAAATTTTTCTCTTTGCGACCTTGGCGTCTTGAGCGCAGCCCCGCAGGGGCGGGATCTCCGCTTTGCTGCGACGGGCGGTGAAACAATACAAAATATACGTCACTGAACTTACGAATTAGTGCACTTAGGTGGGAGGTTGCATATGTAAATTTGCAGCACACAAACCAAATCTTATTTCCGCGCAGTGGTGTGCTTTTTTTCCGCTTGTCCCGCAGAGCGGGAGCAGGCGCTAAAATCGTGTCAATCCTGTCAAAATTTGTACCTTTGGCGTATTGCCCGAACCGCGTGCCGGCCTGAAATACCGGCCGCCAACGGTTCAGACAAATGTGCCGATTTTAGAAATATGCTTAAAACGCTGCTCCGGCAGCAATCCCGCATGAATTGTCGATTTACGGACGTCAAAAGAGTTGTCTTTAGTCAATTCAAAATTAATCATTCAAAATTTAAAATTACCTTTTACCCCTCAGGGCGTCAGCCTTTTTTCTGATCATTTCACCCGATCAGGAAAAAAATTAAAAAACCCCTTTATTTAATCCGTTAGGCATTGTAATCTTTCAGAAATTTAACTAATATGGCTTCCTTCGGGTCTTGCGGTTCAAACTCAAAACTCAACGAATATAATGTGCGCACCCCATTTGACCTCAATTAAATTAAGGATAATTAATGAGTCCACCTAAAAATTTTGCTCTGATCGGTGCTGCCTGGTTTGTAGCCCCTCGGCACATGAAGGCCTTAAAAGAAACCGGAAATCATTTGGTAAGCAGCCTTGGATCCCAGTAATTCGGTCGGCATCATTGACAGTTATTTCCCGGAAGCCGATTTCTTTACCGAGTTCGAGCGTTTCGACCGGCACGTTGATAAATGAGGAGTATGTTTTTTGCGGCCCATCAATGGTGTTTACAAATATATTCAACACCCGGGCAGCTATCAGTAAAATGGATCAGGTCCGAAGCACGCTGGTAAAAAAAGGTGCTACCCTTGGGGTTAACTGCACAATCGTATGTGGACATACTATCGGCCGGTACGCCTTTATCGGCGCCGGAGCATTAGTGAATAAAAATGTTCCGGATCATGCCCTTGTGGAGGGGAACCCGACTAAGCATATCGGCTGGGTATGTCAGTGTGGTGAAAGTTTAACAGACGATTTGAAATGTATGGTATGCGATAAAAGTTATCAGAAAACCGACGAAGGTTTAAAGGGCGGTGGATTCGTAAAAAGTTTTCAAGTGTTATGCCTGTCTTGATCCGGCTTACAGAACATGTTGAATTTACTGGATTCTGTCTTTTGCTGGAATGACGGAAAAAAGGGAATATTGACTTTTTACGAGACTGTCCAAGATAAGGGAGTAACAATACCTTGCATGATTTACTTATAAAATTACAATTGTATTTACCGAAAATCATGTGTTTTGTTTTAAAAATTATCATTACCTATGTTGTTTTGATTTTCATGGGCAGTTACTCTTATGCCGAAGATAAAAGTTATCTTCAGAAAGAAGCGCATATTCTTTCTCAAGGGGAAGAATTGAAATTGATCTTCCCTGCCGCACCCCAAGGAAGGCAAATTAGATTGGGATGGGAAGCTCGGATGGACTCTCCAAAAGAAGGCGGTTCTAATTTCCACCTTGAAATTGAATTGAATGGCCGACAAGTTGGGGCTATGCTGACCAGAAGAAAGCCAAGGCTTATAAACAAACCGGTCAAAGCTGATCGTAAGTCACGTTCATTATACTGGTATGCAGATGAAGCCGGATGGCGCATTCCGTATTCACCTAATTTCAATATGGCCAGGAAGCTTGTCGGATATAGCGACGATGATTATGGTTCTGAGGTTAATGTAACCGATTTATGCCGAAATGACGGCAATAACGAATTGATCTTCAGGCAACGGGAGGTTAAAGGACCTAAAAATTTAATTTTACGCAACGTATATTTGAGTTATTATCAACTGCCCAGTTCTGAGGATCAAAAACTTGAGGCTAATTTAGTGCCGAATTTAGAAAATTCCCAGATTAAAAGTCTTATGAGTTCTAATGAGCTTGGTATTCAGATGGGATCTGTCAAGTTACTTGTGTCTTCACGCTATTCCCTCCCGGGAGGCGGGTGGGCAGCACTTAAAGGGGTTTATGAAAAATCGGGGCACGGGGGAATTTTAAAACATGCTGATTTTCATGTAAAGAGGACTGTAAGATCTGAAAACGATCGGCTTGTTGTGGAGGAAATTGTTCAGAACCTACGAAAAGACAGGCCAATAGGAATTCGTATTGAACACAGGATTGAGTTTGGTGACCTGATATTAGAGGATGTTAGTCTTGGAGGCAGACCGGATCCCTCTTTGACAAGTTTTCATAGTCCTTCTAATCCGACAGTTTTTGCAAAGCTTGGTGGCCCGGGTATCGGGGTGGTTTTGGAAGATGATGCCATGCGAGCCCAGCATGAGCTGATATTTGAAATTGACCCCGATCGCATTGGCTGGCAGACCCACCAGTTTGCACTTGCTCAAAGTAAGACTTATAGATTTCAATACAGCATCTATCCTATTGGGAAAGGAGATTATTTTACCTTCATCAATAAGGTTCGGCAGCATTGGGGTTCGCCCCGCCATATGGACGGCCCGTATGCCCTTATGTTTGACCCTGACAAGATTCTTAATATGAAAGCTGATTTGCTAAAAGAAGAAATTGAGCGTTTGGGTATCAAAGGCTTTGGCAGCCGCGCGTGGCATATGTCCTATCCGAGCGGAAAAGAAAAGCGGTTGGTCGCATTTGGAACCGGCGTGATGATTCCTGAATTCGAGAAATACCGCTCGGCTTTGCGCAATGCAGCGACTCTAATTCATGGCTTAAGCCCGGGTACAAAGCTGTTTGTATATGCCAATATGCACAGACAGGCTCCAATGAATAATGATATTCTGCGAAAATTTAGAGAGGAGCTTGTAATGCGTCATAATGGTACTCCTTTCTCTGAAAAAATCGCCGAAACCAACCCAACTTATGGAATGGTCCCAAGCACGACTGGCCCATTTGGCCAGAAATTCATTGAGACTGTCGAAGCAATGATTAGAGACTTGGGGTTTGATGGTATCTATCTCGATGAGAGTAAATGCCCTGGAGGAAACACTTGGACTTATAATCGTTTTGACGGACTGAGCGGTAATCTCGATTCAAAATCCAATGAAGTCAAAGCTACTAAAGCCTCAATTTTTTTACTCGGGTTGCCTTATCGGTTGCAATTATACGAATGGTTAAGCAAACGAAACTTGTTTATACTTGCCAATGGGTCTCCGCCCACGATGGTAGAAAGCAGGATGAATTTCCTTCGCATGGTGGAAACCCATCGAAGAGCATTCAGAGCTTATGAGACACACCTAAATACCCCACTGGCATACACAATGGCAAATCCGCCTATGAATGTAATTCGAGAAAAACTGATGATGGGAACCATTCCATTCCGGGTTGCACCGGGCGCCAAACATAATGTCCTAAAATATTTTTTCCCTTTAACCATTACGGAACTTGGGAAAGGATATATCATCAGTGAAGAACGCATTATAACGGCCGTGCCAGGTTTATTTGCCCTTCCCAGTCGTTTTAAAAAAGGCCTGCTGTATCTTTTCGATATGACCGGTGTATTTTCAAGAGCTCCGGAAATAGTGGATCTTAAACAGCCTTTTCAAATAGAGGTCCCCAACAATGGCATTGCTGTTCTGATCGGAGAGTCAGTATCATGAAAATCTTTTGACTAAATTTCTAACAATAGGCAACTCAAGGGGCTGCGCAGATAATTGGACCGATGATTTTTAACTCATCTTTTTTTAATTCAATGGGTTATGAAACTAAATAGGTAAAAATGTCAATAAATGAAAAATCTCTGAAATATAAGAAAAAGTTAAAGAAATGTCTTATTAGATTGCTTAATTTCATGCAGGGTGAACCTATCCGTATTGGATGCACTTTAATAGATTGGCGTACTCCAGCGCTAATGAGTATCGCGAGCATTGGAAAAAATACTGTTGTTCATCGGGGAACGAGTATCATAGGTGGAAAGCAAACCAAAATTGGCGGCAATTCATACATAGGTAAGGATTGTTTGCTAAGAGGGGATGGAGGCTTATCTATTGGTAATGGTGTATTTATAGGGCCGCGTGTCATAATTTTTACAACTAATCACAACTATGATAATGGAGAGACATTACCATATGATGACTCTCTCATCAAAAAATCAGTAGTTATTGAAAACTATGTATGGATTGGGGCAGGTGCATGTATTGTCCCGGGAGTTACAATTCATGAGGGAGCTATTGTTGGAATGGGTGCTGTTGTAACCAAAAATGTACCCGCACTGGCTATCGTAGGTGGCAATCCCGCTGAGGTGCTAAAATATCGTAACAATACCCATTATACCAAGCTACAAAGAAACAATAAAATACGTATTCCGAGGAATAATTCGGAATAGGAGTTTTACTTTGCAAGTGAATTCGGAATACCTTTCGCAGCGATTGAGACTGTAAGATTAAATGATTCGCAAAATTGAAGAGATTTCAAGAGAAAAGAATCTATTCCGGGGATTCTTTTCTCATGTTATTGTTCTCATCGGTAGTACAGCGTTTGCTCAAATTTTAACGGTGGTGGTATCACCCATCTTGACACGTCTCTTTACTCCAACTGAGTTCGGAATTTTGCAGGTTTATATTTCAGTCACTACAATTCTGCTGGTTGTAGCATCGTGGCGTTATGAGTTTGCTATTGCATTGCCGAAGGATGACCACGATGCAATTCATTTGACCGTCTTAAGTTTAATCGCGCTTTTTATAACTTGCTTGCTACTCTCTTTGTTCGTGTTGATTTCTCCTCCTGATCTTATCAAGCTCTTTCATATTGAACAGCTACAACCTTATCTTTGGCTTATTCCGCTTGGCGTGTTGGGTGGTAGCATATATAATATACTTCAGTATTTGGCCATTAGAAAAAAGCAGTATGTGCCTATTGCGCGTACCCAGTTTAGTCGAAGCCTTGGACAAAATATCGTTCAGATCGTTAGCGGGTTATTGAACTTTGGGGCGCCAGGATTGTTAGCGGGAGATATCATCGGCAAGACCACTGGAGTGGGAGTGCTGTATAACCAAGCCCGGCGTAATTTCCAACACCTCATAACAAACATTTCAATTGTCAAGTTGAAAGAGATAGCCTGGCGTTACCGCCGGTTTCCTTTGATTTCGAGCTTTTCTTCATTGACCAACAGCCTGGGGCTTAATCTACCGTCCTTGCTACTGTTGGCGTTCTATGGTCCTCAAGTGGTCGGTTGGTTTGCGTTGGGCCAGCGAGTAATGAATGCTCCTCTAATGGTGGTTGGAAGAGCAGTGGCTCAGGTTTTTCTTGGACAGGCGTCGGGCATTGCTCGTCAAGGCACAAGACAGTTGCGTATGTTTTATCTTAAAACTGCTGCCCGGTTATTGCTTGTTGGTCTGTTCCCAATTGGGTTGATATCAGTGACAGGACCATGGCTGTTTGTCACTGTATTTGGCGAAAGCTGGAGAGAGGCAGGGACTTATATTCAGCTTTTGTTTTTTGCATCGATTTCAAAATTTGTGGTGAATCCCTTAGCTCAAACGTTGATCATTTTGGAGCGTCAAGATATTCAGTTGATATGGGATATTTTTCGACTGCTGTTGGTGTTTTTCGTTTTTAGTGTCTCTAAATATTTTCAATGGTCGGATACTTGTGCTATTGGCCTATATAGCATTTCAACCATGTTCAGCTATATTATCTTATTCATTTTAAGCTTATATGCACTCAAATGAGTTCATGAATCAGTTTTGCTATATGTAAAAGAGTTTATAGAAGAAAAGAAACAACGACCCATACAAAGAAAATACATTCATGAAAGCCAGCTTATGTTATGTTTTTAAAAGGATACTTTATATGTCTCTTGTTGATATCAGTGTGCCTTATGGACCGGGTGTCAATGAACGGGGATTTATAAAAGATATGGCAAGACGTTTCGAAGAGAACTTCAAGGCAGCGATACCACGCCCTTCGATGGGTTTGCCGTTAGAATTGCGTCATACCAATATTAGCTATTTGAATTATTCAAAATCAAGCAGAAATGCATTCGGATGGTTGGAATTACGTTTAGCGGGATGTTTGCGTATGCGGTCTATTATAAAAACATTTCAACCGGATTTTATTGTCATGAGGGTGTCTGCTTTATCATTACCTCAGTATTTTGGTGCCATTTTAACCAAAATTCCATTTGCTTTGAAAACGGCAGGTGCGGGTCGTTTCGAATCATTTTATAAAGTAAGCATACCAAGGCGTATTATGGCAGGTAGTAATGAATATATATTCAGAACGTTATTGAATAAAAGTGTCCTTATCGACGTAGTAAGTGATATGCAACGTATATCTTTAATAACAAAATACCCGCAGATCAAAGACAAAACCTGTGTAGTTGATAATGGTGTAGACTTTGAGTTATTTTCTTCCGGTAATGGGGTTGAAAAAAGAAATAAATTAGGTATCGACTACAATCATTTTGTGTTTGGTTATGTTGGTGGATTTCCGTTCAGCAGAGGCGGTAAGGAAGTAATTGATCTTATAAAATATTTTAAAGGTTCATTGCCTGTTATGGGGTTAATAGTTGGAGACAGCGGTGAAGCGGTTAAATGCAAGCAATATTCATTGCATTTAGGTGTCGCTGATTTGGTTACCATTACTGGTCAGGTTGATTATATGGAAGTTCCAGATCTTATGAATGCAATTGATATTGGCTTGTCTATCCTAAGACCTGATAAAATACATGCTTCCGAGCAAAAGGTTCGACAATATCTGGCCGCAGGTCTAAGTGTTATAGGGACTCAGGGTAGTAATGATTTTCTAAGAGGATATGATTTTGCACAAGTTGTCACCGGAGTTGATATGCAAGAAATTATAAAAGCAGCTTCGACTTTACTAGCAGAAGGGCGTTCAGGTTTGAAAAGGAGAGCTACGCACGCAAAAAATTTTATTCAAAAAAATCATACGATTGAATCAAAGAGTAATCTTCGTTTAAAATTATGGTCTGAAGCAATTATTGGAAAAACATTTAAATGAAAACGTATTACAGAAATTAAGCGCTTAACAAGGAAATGATTTAAATTAAAAAGTAAAAAATATAAACGAGGGAAAATTTGGATATCCTCATTTGCCTTACATTTCTTACGATATCTTCGATATTATTTTTATATTTATTGAAGTATGATAATAAAAGATCATTAATTTTCACACCTTTTTTTCTCATAATGCTTTACGAATTAATTATAATATTTCCGGCTTTTATTTATTCCTACTTGACAAAAATATCAGATCATTACCCCTTATTAGTATTTTTTTCGGGATTTATGGCTATTATTGTAGGTTGGCTTTTTACATCCGGCTATCTAAAAAGCAAAGGGGGCGCAGCGGTCCATTTTGCAAAGAAGCAAACAAATTTGGAGTATAATACTGATATATTAATAGTTATAATCACGGGTACGCTGTTGCTGTCGATTTCTGGACTTTATCGATTTCAGGGATTTCCTTCAGTCGGTCAGGCAATTATAGGATTAATATTAGGTGAAGATTATAATCAAATTATTTCTTTTGTTGGTGAAAGCAGAAAAGAAATAACGAAGGGATATATATTTGGGGGAGAATATAGAGGACAAGGTATAATAAAAGTATTTTCTCAGTATGGCTGGCCATATTTTACAGGCATAGCAATTATCATGTATTTAAAGACAAGGCGAATGATGTGGTCAATAACATCTTTCATCATGTTGATATTATCATTCCTTTTTGTCGCAGGTGAGGGAACCAGGGGGCCATTTTTACAAGGTATTCTGAGCCTGATTGTATTATATTCATTCATGATGGAAGTTAAAATTAAGCAATTGATGAAATTATTTTTTGTTATAATTGGGATTATAATTCTTACTAGTATATTGTCACCCAAATTGGGAACGATTATTGAAAATGACAATTTTATTACTGAAGCAAGTGAGAGGATTGCACGAAGGATATTTATTGGTAATGCTATTAATGATGTATATGCTATCGTATTGTTGCAGAATGGTGCTTTCGAATATCGATTGGGTTCAATTCATATGCGAGATATCAAGGCAAGTTTTCCCGGGACTGGTGCAGGTATACCATTTGCGCATGAACTTTATCTTAAAGTGAATCCATATGCCCCTTCAACTAGAACGACCTTTATGTCCGGTACCTATATTACAAAAGCGTATATTGACTTTGGAAGCCCAGGCGTAATAGTCATTTATTTCATCATAGGATCAACTGCTGCTATATGGTCAAGGATATTAATCGCTGTGCATAAAACACCGCTTAAATTAGCTGCTGTATCAGGAATAACATATAGTATGGGAACATTAGTAATGGGTGGTGGCTTTATATCAATGGCAGTATCTGTTATGGTAATCGGATTCTTCTATTGTTTTTCTACGTTTGTTTTAGGAATTTGCATAATGATAAATAAATCATTACATGCTGATATCAAACAAAAATAATTTCCCTTGGGTAAACCTCCGGCTTTACCGAGGGACTCCCGGAATTTGATAATTTCGGGAATATAAGAAAGCCTCCCGTCTTTGAAACGTTCAAAGCTAACAGGACAGGAGGCTTTAGATCAAATTAGGAACCCCCATCCTAAGGAGGGGTTATGGGGACTGGCTAAGCAGGTCCCGAGTGGGAATGGCCAAAAAGGCCGCTCACTGCTATCCTTGGCATCGAGTTGTTGCCGCAACATCGAAGAGCAAGGAGGAAGCAGTGGGCAGATTTCGTAAGTTATCACACTCGATATGGCTTTGTCAGTATCATATTGTATGGGTTCCAAAATATCAGTTTCGGATATTGACCAATGCGGTAAAAGATGGTTTCGAAGCCGGAATCCAGCGGTGCCTCCGGGCGCAAAAAGCCCAGATTTAACGAAAATGAAACTTTTTACATGAAGTTTCATACGAGGCAATCTGTGGGTTCGCAGGCTGTGAATTGGTAAAACTGAATGTACAAGCGATCACGTGCATCTGGTGGTGATGGATCCCACAAAGTTGGCGATATCGAAATCGTTGGGGCGATTAAAGAGACAGACTTCAATGAAGTTGTTCCATCTGTTTAAATTTTAGAAAAAGAAGCATTACAGGGGAATCATTTTTGGGCCAAGGGTTATTGCGTAGATACAATAGGTTTGGATGTGGACATGATACGCAAGCATGTCCGGTTCTAAGAGAAGATAGAAAAACATATAGAACAGCTGCAATTAATCGATTAAAGTTCATAATAGCGGCACGACTCATGGCCCGCCCCCTCTGGGGGCAGGGCCTTGTCCCTCCTATGGGGGGATTTGTCAAATTCAAAAAATATCAGAAAACAAGGTCTTAGCATTATGATAAAACGTCTGCTAAATGTGAATCAGAGAATGTTTTTAAGGCGGTATGTGTTAGGCCCACTGATCATAATTATAAATTTCCTGATTATCCCGATCTATTTGATATTGCCAAAAAGATTGTGGTCATTAGATCGGCCAATTTTTATTATAGGATGTCCGCGTTCAGGTACGACCATGTTTGTTAATACGTTCAAAAAACATTTGGATTTAGCTGATTGGAGTGAGGCTGGTCAAATTATTCAACTTAAATACTATGACCCAAATGCGGACCACCTGATGGAAGAAAAAGACGGAAACTTTTTCGATTCCGCAAGAATCATGATCTTCTTAAAAGTATTCATCCTCTTGAAAGGAAGACCTAGGTTTGTTAATAAGAATCCCAGAAATTCATTGCGAATAAAATATTTGAAGGCTTTTTATCCAGATGCGCTGTTTGTTCATTTAGTCAGGGATGGACGCGCGGTAGTTTACTCCAACTTGACCCAGTCCCATAAAGACCTGTTCCGACGAAAACTCCCGTTTGGGGGTTTCTGCAAGCCTCCGGAGTGGCGCGTATACTTACAGGAATCATCTCTCTGCTCCCTCTTTGCTTATCAATGGAAGGGGATAATAAAATACGTTAGAAGTACTGCAGTTGATCGGCTTAATCCAAGTAATTTTCTTGAGGTCAAGTACGAAGATTTCTGCTCGAAACCTCACGAAGTGCTGTCGCATGTGGACAAATTTTGCGGTCTCGATCCGAAACGGCGTGATTATGTGACCATCCCTGAACGATTTGATTCAAGAAACTTCAAGTGGAAACAGAATCTTAACGAATCTCAGATCACGGAAATCACCCAGGTAATTTCGGATCTGTTAGTGTTCTATGACTATTCAGACGGATGAGGTTTGATGAAGTGCGGATTGCCTTAGTATATATCGCCGGCTATGGTCGTAGCGGCTCCACGCTTCTCGAAGGAATCATGAGTTGTCAGCCTGGCATGGTAGCTCTAGGCGAAGTCAGCTTTCTTATGTCTCATTGGCAGGATAATGCCGCAGCATGTGCATGCCAAGCAAATATCGGTACTTGTAGCTTTTGGAGTCCTATCTGTAAACGATTTCTGAGTGAGGTGGCTATGGCGCCTGGGGATATATACAAACTTCAACAAAAGGTTGAGGCTTGCAGGACACGGCGACTGATGCACTTGAAACCTTGGGCTACAACAAGTGATATCAAAAGGTACCAAGTGGTCATGACGAGACTTTACGATGCGATCAAAGATAGTTGCCCTCCGGGGACAACCCATTTGATCGATTCTTCAAAAACTGCATATACATCTGCGATGAAGCCCCAGCACCTTTTGCAGAACCGTGCTGTCGACCTGTACGTCATTCATCTTATCCGTGACTTGAGAGGCGTGATATGGTCTATTGTCTTTCGGGGACTGAACCGTAGACTGGATCAGAAGTTGTCCAGCAAGGCGTCTATGCCTGGTGCTAGAGCTATTGTGGGCTGGATAGCCGCTAACCGTGCCGCTGACCGACTTAGGCTGTTACTTCCTATTGCAAGATACTACCGGCTGAGGTACGAGGATCTAGTTAGCAAACCAGAAGCTGTTCTAAAGAACTTAGGAGCTTTTTTAGGGGTTGACTTTTCGGGGGTGGCGCAAAAAATTGATGAAGGAATTATACCGCCGCTGAGGCACCAGGTAGGGGGTAACCGGATGCGTAAGGAGCAGCGCCTTTTGCTTCGGCCAGACTTCCAATGGCGTATCAGGTTGCAACGGCGATATCGAATCGCGGCCCGTATACTTGCGGGATCACGGCTGCAGTTTTATGGTTATGAAAGCGTTTTTGACGATGAGGAGAGGAAATGATAGCACTTTTCATTCTATCTTTTGGATTCTAAACATGTAGGAGGCCACGGATTGCGGATAGCGCTCATTGCCAACAGTGACTTGGCTGTTTATCATTGGAGGGCAGGACTAGTAAAAGAACTCGTACGGCTAGGATTGGAAGTAACGGTTATCGTTCCTATGGGCAATTATGTGCATAAAATAAGAGATTTTGGCACGCAATGTATATGCATTCCAATGAATCGTTTTGTTTCTCCCATAAGTGATATTTTTTTACTGCCACGTCTTTTTGGGGTGTTGAAAAAAGGTAAGTTCGACATAGTCCATACGATGTCGGTAAAGCCTAATGTATATGGGACAATAGCAGCAAAGTTAGCAGGCGTAAAAAGAGTCGTTTGCTTGCTCTCAGGCACTGGGTTTGCTTTTGCCGATATTCCGGGCGTGAAACAGAAACTTCTTCGTTGGTTTGTCATTCTTCTATACAGGTTTTCGCTTAAAATCAGTGACAAAGTATGGTTTCAAAATATAGACGATTTGAGCTATTTTAAAAAGAAAGGGATTATCGGTAATAAAAAAGGGGTGGTTATCCGTGGTAGCGGTATCGATATGGAAGAATATAGTCAAAGATCTGTTTCTAAGAAAGAACGATCATTGTTGAGAATAGAACTTAGGATACCGACCGATGCTCAATGTGTTCTTATGATTGTGGCACGCATGATATTGAGCAAAGGGGTTCTTGAGTTTCTTGAATCTGCAGTTAATCTTAGTGAAAAGCATCCCGGATGGATTTTTATTTTAGTTGCACCTGTAGATCCAGGAACACCAAATGCTGTTTCACGCAATGATATTATGCGGTTCGAAAATATTGATAGCATACGGATTATAGATACATTCAGGCATGATATGAAGGTTTTTGAGGCTATTTCAGATATAATGGTACTCCCGTCTTTTTATCCGGAGGGTGTGCCCAGAGCTCTTATTGAGGGACTTGCAATGTCAATGCCGATTATAACTACGGATCGTCCGGGGTGCCGCGAAACCGTCGAACATGAAAGAAATGGGTATCTTATACCTGCCCAAAGCAAGTCAGACTTGATTAAAGCATTGGATCGCCTCATGCGTGATGAGAGTAAGAGAATTGAATTTGGAAAGTATTCTCGTTTTAAAGCGGAAAATGAATTTTGCGAAAAGATGGTTTTGCGTAGGGTGATGTCAGAGCTTTACGAAATTTCCTGTGATTATTAAACCTAAGGATGCTCTGTTTAGGTATGGATAAAGGAGGGTGATATTGGAAAGTCAAAATGCGAGTGGAGGAAATAAATTAGAAGAAAGAAAACTTAAAGAAATCGAACACTCTCGAATAAGGAGATCTATCTTACAGGGATACGAACGTTACATCGACACCAATAAAGCAGAAGGTTTGAAAAACCTTGACACATTGATACGTGACAAAAAAGCGTTTGATTATTATTTTTCCAACGCAAAATTCTACTCGATAACCCAATCAAGCGAAGAGTACCAGCATTGTTGGATTAAGGAACAATGCGGCCATGGTCCTAAAGTACTTGATTTCGCATGTGGAAATGGTGAAAATGGAATATTTGCCGCCCAGTGTGGTGCAGATGTTATCGGTATCGATATTTCGCCTGAAGGAGTTGAAAATGCCAACCTTAATGCCAAACAATCGGGGGTGTCCGGTCATTGTAGATTTGAAGTCATGGATGGTGAGATGATGTCTTTTGAAGATAATGCATTTGATTTAGCGGTTGAGTATGGAGCTCTCCATCACGTTGAATTAGATACTGCAATGGCTGAATTAGGCCGTGTGCTTAAACCTGACGGAAAAATGATTTGCGTTGAAGCCCTTAGACACAATCCATTTATTCACTGGTATAGAAAGAAAACACCACATTTAAGAACTCAGTGGGAGGTTGAACATATACTTGGAGTTGAAAGCCTGGAAATAATGAGAAAATATTTCTATGATGTAAGTGCAAGATATTTCCATTTAACTGCATTAGGTGCGATACCATTTAGAAAAACATTTCTTTTTAACCCAATGCGCACGTTCTTTGACGCTATAGATAAGATTGTTTTAAAAAGGTGCTTTTTAGGAAAGTATGCATGGATTATGGTCGTCGTCCTTGGCAAACCAATGAGATCGACCTAAAACGCTACTGGATGAGTTGGCTGATATGATGAAGTTTGTTTTTGATATAATATTTGCTGGAATTAGCGTAATAGCGTTCTCTCCTTTATTAATACTGATAGCGGTCGCAATTAAAGTTGATTCAGATGGTCCTGTAATATATGCAGGAGAACGAATTGGAAAAAATGGAAAAAAATTTAAAATATTCAAGTTCAGAACGATGCAGCCTGATGCAGAAAGATATGGTACGACAACCGCCAAAGATGATCCGAGAATAACAAGGATTGGCTTGTTTCTTAGAAAAACTAAGCTTGATGAACTCCCACAGATATTTAACATCTTAAAAGGGGAGATGAGTTTTGTTGGGCCTCGGCCGGAAGTTGAAGAGCATACCAGAGAGTATAGCGAAGAGGAAAAGCTGATTCTCACCGTACGCCCTGGACTTACAGACTATTCATCAATTCGATTTATAAGCCTGGACGAAGTCTTGGGGTCTGAAGACCCACACCAAGTGTATTTGTCTGGTGTGAGAGCGGAGAAAAATAGGTTGCGATTGAAATATGTCCGGGAGCGCTCCTTTTCGACGGATTTGAAAATTATCGGGTTAACGTTTGTAACGTTAGTACAGAAAGCGAAAGAATTTCACGGGTAGCGCCAATGGACTATGTCAAATTGGGTTTGACAGACCTTCGTATTTCAAGTATTGGTTTCGGTTGCGCGCCGATGGGTGGCTATGATTATGGTAAAGTCATTGATAATGAGTCCATCAAGGCGGTTCGGACAGCCCTTGATATGGGAATAAACTTATTTGATACAGCCGATATATACGGTTTTGGCCATGCAGAAGAAGTTCTCAGTGGAGCCTTGGGAAATGACAGGCATAAAGTGGTTATTGCGACAAAATTTGGCCTTACATGGGATAAAGAAGGCCATGTCACGAGAGATAGTAGTGCTAAGAGGGTTGTGACTGCTCTTGAGGCAAGTCTTAGGCGTCTAAAGGTTGATGCCATTTCACTCTATCAGGTACACTGGGTTGATCCGGTTACGCCCATTGAAGAAACTGTCGGCGCATTGTTGAAATGCCAGCAAGAGGGCAAGATAAGGCATATCGGGTTTTCAAATGTTGATCGAACCCTTATAGAAAAGGTGCAAGAAATATGCAGGATAGACTCCATACAATCGTCATATAATCTATTAAACAGATTGGCCGAACAAGAGGTTATCCCCTTCTGTTACACGTCAGATATCGCTTTTGTTGCACATAGTCCATTGGCAAGAGGTTTTCTGTCAGGCAAGTATGACATAGGACATCAATTTGTGGGAGCTGACACAAGGGCCAAGAGCACATATTTTTCTTCGGAAATCCCAGAACAGAAGATGAATGTTCTTGAAGAAATAAAGAGAATTAGTGTTCAATATGGTCGCACGAACACACAGGTGGTCCTACGCTGGATACTTGATAATCGACATATTACAGCTTTGATTGTGGGTGTAAAGAACATGAATCAGCTTGAAGAGAGTGTCGGTTCGCTTGGGTGGAGATTGAACTCAATGGATTACGATAGCCTTTCCATGCGGTCAGAAGTGTTTGCTAATAAAGGTTTATACTGATAATCGAGGAGTCTGTCGAATGAAAAATGTCTTGCCAGAAGGTGGTTTCATGGCAGAAACAGAGAAAGCAATCGGAAAACGGATAGAAATGATCTTCAACAAAAACCCGGATAGCGTTGAAAGCAAATTGGATAATTTTACGAAATATATCCGAAGGCAGAAGCTTACGAGACTGCTCGCTTTGTACGAGATATTTAAGAAAGTTTTGCTGGTCAAAGGTTCAATCATTGAATGTGGCGTGTATCGTGGGTTCGGCCTGATGTCATGGGCGAACATGAGCTCAGTACTTGAGCCAGCCAACCTCACGAGGCGTATTTACGGTTTCGATACCTTTGAGGGGTTTCCTGATGTTGGAGAAAAGGACTTGAGTCAAGTTATGAAACCGGAGCGCGGGCAGCTCTATTCAGATTCTTATGAGGAACTCAGGGAGCTTATTGCGGTTTATGATTCTAACCGGTTTTTAGGACACATAAATAAGGTCCAATTAATAAAGGGGGATGTCGTAAAGACCGTTCCTGAGTTTGTTATGAATAATAAGCATCTTATGGTAAGCCTCCTCTTTCTTGACTTGGATCTTTACGAGCCTACAAAAGTGGCAATCGAGAACTTCCATCCGAGAATGCCCAAGGGGGCAATCATAGCTTTTGACGAACTGGATAACCCTATTTGGCCCGGTGAGACAATGGCACTTTTGGAAAGCATTGGAATGAATAAACTTAGCATCCGCCGATTCGAATGGGATCCCTATATAGGTTATGCTATATTGGAATAACTCTGTCTTTTATGATGCTATCCACCTTTAACTACACTCTTAAATTTCGTTAGTTTAAAAAAATGGAACCGGAAAAACAAGCCGAGCTCAAGCGTTTAGCGAAGAATATACGTATTGCCATATTAAACATATGCGAGAAAACAACCACGGGCCATGTAGGATCAGCGTTTTCCGTTGTGGAAGTTCTTCTGGTTCTTTACTCTGAAATTGTAAAGGGCAAGTATCCGAATCCTGATAGAGATAGGGTTATACTAAGCAAGGGCCATGCATGTTCGGCATTATATGCAACGCTTACCCAATTTGGAATTATGGACGAATCAATCTTTATGAAGTTTGCATCCAATGGATTTAGATTGGGTCATCACCCGCATTATGAACCATCAATAGGCCTTGAGGCCAATACGGGATCTTTAGGGCATGGGCTTTCTATAGGTGCTGGCATTGCCTATGCGGCGTATAAACAAAACAGCCCGGCGAGAACCTTTGTTATCCTTTCTGATGGAGACGCCAACGAAGGTTCCACTTGGGAGGCTGCTGCTTTTGCTGCACACCACAGATTGAACAATTTATGTATGATTCTTGATGCCAATAAATTGCAAGCAATTGGTTTTACAAAAGATATTCTTTGGCCAGGCGAGTATGTTGAGCGCTGGAAGTCTTTTGGCTGGAATGTGATAGCAGTAGACGGCCACGATGTTAATCAATTGACTGAGGCTTTTTCAAACATCGGCGTCCATAACAAACCGTTAGCGATCATCGCCGATACAGTAAAAGGTAAAGGCGTTAGTTTCATGGAAAACAGCCTGCTATGGCACTATCGCGCGCCAAAAGGGCAAGAGTACATTAATGCTCTTGAAGAACTATCTATATGAGAACGGCATTCGTTAATTCCTTTTTGCAACTTGCTGAATGTGGACATAATGTCCACTTAATCACGGCTGATTTAGGGTTCAAATTATTTGATCCAATCAGGGTAAAATACCCCGATAAGTTTACCAATGTCGGTGTTGCCGAAGCCAATATGGTAGGAATTGCCGCTGGCATGGCCATGCAGGGCTTTAGGGTGTTTTGCTATTCAATCGCTCCCTTCATAATATTCAGGGCACTAGATCAAATAAGAACAGATATTTGTCATATGAAGTTGCCAGTAACGCTTTTAGCAGCAGGCAGTGGTCTATACTATGGATATGAAGGTATGACTCATCACGCAATAGAAGATATTGCCATTGCTCGAGCTTTACCCAACATGATCGTGCTTGCCCCTGGCGATCCTTTAGAATGTGAAGTCTTGGTTAAGGAGGTTATTAATCTTGAAGGGCCATGTTACTTGAGGCTCGGTGGAGATCATAATCCTGTTGTCTATGATAATTTTAATAGACCGAAGCTAGGTGAAATAAGTTGTTTGCAATCAATTGGAAAGGTTGCGATTATTGCTAATGGTGAAATGTTGCTTCGTGCAAATAACGCAATGGAATTATTGAAAAAAGATGGAATCAGTTGCAGGCTTTATTCGATTCACACATTAAAGCCCATCGATCATCTTACGATTAAAAAAATAGCAAGAGAATGTAGTTGTATCGTAACGTTGGAAGAACATAATGTCATTAATGGTATCGGCACAGCTATTGCCGAGATACTTTTTTCATGTGGTTATCAGGGGAAGTTTAAAAAATTTGGTATCCCTGATGAATATGCGAAAGAACTCGGAGACAAAGAGTGGCTCAGAGATCATTATGGATTGGGCCATGAAAGAATTGCGTTTGAGATCAAAGGATTAGTGAATGGGTTTTAAAAAAGTACGCTTCTTCCGAAAAAACGATAAGTATCGGAGTAGGTTAGGCTGTGTAAGGTTGATGGATCATGACCAGAAATTGAGAGGATGAACTATGGTCGGCTCCTTACCGATATTTTGTCCGGAATGACGCTGCGCTTAAGGCGCAAAGACCGCGAAGTTTTTGCCTGAACCGAGCGGGTGCCGGCCTTAAAAAAACCGGACGCCTAGTTTAAGGCAAAGACGTCTATTGTTACGCTTCAACGCGAGCTCAATAAAAAATGCACCAACTTTCCTTTCGCTAAAGATAAGAACATTGTTAAAGCGCTACACACTTCAGCCTTGAGCTGTTTTGTGTAATTTCCCGTCCACCCCGATGATTTTTACACACTTTCGCTTTGAGCTGAAGTGTGTAAGGTTTTGAGCAATCCAACCGGCTAAGCCAGCAATGAAAGTTTGGAATGAAACAAGTTCAGTCCGCGACATTCAACATTAAATAAACCCTGCTTCCACCCACTTCCGGCAATACCGATTTCGGGTAATTATTTAGACAGGATTAACAGGATACAAAGGATAAATTGAAATTGTGTCCGCTAAGGCGTGAGCCTTTTTCCTGATCCTGGATGCCTGTTCCGTGGATTCACTTGAGCGGGGCTCAAAGGATCAGAAAAAAGAAAACTCAGCGTCTCTGCGCCTCTGCGAGAGATAAAAACAACCCCTCCAAAATTCAAAATTGCTTTTTTGAACCGCCCGTTCGCTTCACTCACTCAAGACGCAAAGGCCGCGAAGAGAAAAATTTGCGGTATCGGGTCCTGGCTCCGCCAAAGAACCGGCTCTGCAAGGCTGCGATCCCGCAAATAGTTGTCGTTTGAGAACTGGAGTTCCGTTGGAAGACCATGGCTAATTGCGGGGCAAGCGCCAAAACCACTCGAAAGATACCATCTAAAAGGCGTGAGCCTTTTTCCTGATCGTTACACCCGATCAGGAAAAAACTAAACACCCCTTGGCGTCCTTCTTACACACTTTCGCTTTGGGCTGAAGTGTGTAAGGTTTTGAGCAATCCAACCGGCTAAGTACTTAATTTCATAAATACACTAACGTATTTATGGCTTGATTGTTGAGCATTTTTATGGCATGATTCTCCCCAAACGGAGGTTGATCATGCCCAGAAAAAGCCCGTATATAATTGAGCTGTCATCTAGTGAGGCCAAAGAATTATCAAAACGTGCAAACAAATATACGTTACCGTATTTTGTTGTCATCCGCGCCAAGATAATCCTTCTGGCCGCTAAAGGCCTTAATAACGATGAAACTGCAGCCCAACTCCATACCCGGCGGGAAATCGTCAGCATGTGGCGCAAACGCTTTTTTGAGCAACGACTCGATGGACTTGAAGAACGGCCTCGTCCGGGTCGCCCCCGGGTTTTCCCCCCCAGATATCATCGTTCAAGTTAAAGCCTTGGCCTGTGAACTGCCGGCCACCCGGCAACTGCCCCTTTCCCGCTGGAGCACGACGGATTTGGCCCGATACGCTCACCAATGCGGCCTGGTGGCCTCCATCAGTAACAGCACCATATGGCGCTGGCTGCATGAAGATGCCATTCGGCCTTGGCGATATCGTTCATGGATCTTCCCACGCGATACCCAATTTGCCGCCAAAGCTGGAAAAATTCTGGACTTGTACGAACGCGTATGGAATCAGCACCCTTTGACCGCCGACGATTTTGTCCTATGTGCGGATGAAAAAACCAGCATCCAAGCACGGCGGCGACGGCATCGCACTTATCCTGCCCGACCTGGCTCGCCCATCAAGGTTGAACACGAATACAAGCGCTGTGGAGCCTGGGCCTATCTGGCGGCATTGGATGTCCATCAGATAAAGCTCTTTGGTCGCTGTGAGTCCAAAACCGGTATCGCTTCTTTCGATCGACTCGTTGATCAGGTCATGACCCAGCCCCCCTATAAAGAGGCTAAACGTGTTTTTTGGATCGTCGATAACGGTTCATCTCATCGAGGACCTAAATCCGCCCAGCGGCTGCGGAATCGATACAAAAACCTGATCCTGGTCCATGGCCCGGTACATGCCAGTTGGTTAAATCAGATTGAAATCTACTTCTCAGTGCTGCAGCGAAAGGCATTGACTCCAAACGATTTCCAAACGCTAACCGAGCTAAAAGAGCGCTTACTGAATTTTCAATCTCACTACGAACAAATCGCCAAACCATTTGAGTGGAAATTTACCCGACGCGATCTAAATATATTGCTAAATAAACTGAAAAATGTTCCCTATAACGAACAACGATTGGCCGCGTAAAAATACGTGACCGTATTTATGAACCAATGTACTAAGTGCTCTGGGGCGAAAATTCGGTGACGTATTTTACTGAATCGGGTTTCGCCGCTGTCATTCCTGGATTCCGGTCTAGAACATGCCGGAATGACAGAGAAACTCAAAGCGCCTGTCATTCCTGCAAAAGCAGGAATCCAGGCAATTGAGGTTGCTATCGTATTTATGCCAACATGTACTAAGCTTGCAATGAAGGTTTCGAAAATTTTTTCGAGTTGTCCCGAACAACGCTTCCATCAGGCTCAAAAAAAATGCCGAGGGCGTGTTGAAGGGTGATATGGATTCCGAAATATAAGGAAGTGTATTCCGAAATTTAAGTTGATATATTCCGAGATACACGATAAATTGCAACCCATGCATAAAGACGCTTTACTGTACCCCCGGCTGATCAAAGCTCGTGTCGTCGAGACCATGGCCGACACCCCTGTCGTTTTGCTGACCGGCCCGCGCCAGGCGGGTAAAACCACCTTGGTTCGCCAACTGGCGGAACAGGATATGCGCTATATCACCCTGGATGACGAGCTGACGCTTTTCGCCGCCCGTGAAGACCCGGTTGGAATGGTGCGCAGCCTGGAGCGTGCGGTGATCGATGAAATTCAGCGTGTTCCGCAATTATTGCTGGCAATCAAAAAAAGTGTGGACGAAGATAGACGTCCAGGGAGGTTTTTACTTACCGGTTCGGCCAACTTGATGGTCATGCCTACAGTTGCCGATTCACTGGCCGGACGGATGGAAACCCTGATCCTGTTGCCGTTGTCGCAAAGTGAGCTGCATGGCATGTCGGAGAACTGGCTCGACCGGGCCTTTGCCGGGCAATTGCCCAAGGCGGTAATTCCTTTGATAGGCGCTGATTTAGTGGATGCGGTTTTGCGGGGCGGCTATCCTGAGGCAGTGCTGCGCGATACGGAGCGCCGGCGAACTGCCTGGGCGCGTCAATATACCGCGGCCATCGTTGAGCGGGATGTTCGCGATGTGGCCAGCATCGATAAGCTCGACCACTTGCCGCGTTTTTTACGAGCGCTTGCACAGATGGCCGGCCAGATGTGCAACTACACGCAGCTGGGTGGGCAGGTGGGGTTGGACGGCAAGACAGCGGCACGCTACATTGGAGTTTTTGAGCAGATGTATCTGCTCAAACGCGTTGAGGTGTGGGCGCGCAACCGGCTCAGTCGTGTCGTAAAAACACCTAAGGTCCAGTTCGTCGATTCAGGGTTGCTCTCGACACTCATGGATATTACTGCAAACGCCGTTCAACAGGACCGTTCCCGCTTTGGGCTGGTGCTGGAAAGCTTCGTCTTTTCTGAACTTCTCAAGCATGCCTCTACTGCCGAAGGCGAGTACCGCCTGCTCTACTACCGAGATCACGACCAGTTCGAGGTGGACGTGGTGATCGAAAACGCGTCCGGGCAACTGGTGGGGGTTGAAATCAAGGCAGCCGCCACCGTGAAGGAAAACGATTTGCGCGGTCTCAAGCGACTGGCCACTGTTGCCGGTGGCGCTTTCAAGCTGGGGGTGATTCTGTACGACGGCACTGAAAACCTGCCGATCGGGGATCGTCTCTGGGCGGCGCCTTTATCAACATTGTGGGGACAATAATTTTAAACAAAAGGTTAAAACCGATTTTGATTTCTTTACTGCCTGATTGGGACTTCGCTCTGCGAGCTTCAACCCCACAAGCTGCCAAAGAAGCGGCTCTGCAAGGCTGCGATCCCGCAAATAGTTGCCGTTTGAGAACTGGAGTTCCGTATTGCTTTTTTGAACCGCCCGTTCGCTCCGCTCACTCAAGACGCAAAGGCCGCGAAGATTTTGCCTGAACCGGGTGCCGGCCTGAAAAAACGGCCGCCTACGGTTCAGGCAAAGGTGCCCGATTTTAGAAATATGCTTAAAACGCTGTTCTATGGTGCAAACTCGGCGGAACGATCTACCCAAAAGGCGTCAGCCTTATTCCTGATCGTTACACCCGATCAGGAATAAAACTTAAACCCCTTGGCGTTCTTCGAGCCTTAGCGGTTCAATCACTTCATAATTCAGCATTCAAAATTCAAAATTGCTTTTTTGAACCGCCCGTTCGCTTCACTCACTCAAGGCGCAAAGGCCGCGAAGATTTTGCCTGAACCGGGTGCCGGCCTGAAAAAACGGCCGCCTACGGTTCAGGCAAAGTTGCCGATTTTAGGAACCTGCATAAAAGCGGTAGTGTGGAGCAAAAGCGGCAAAACGATATACCCGGAGGGTGCACCCAAATAAAAGGCCCCTTGGGTCGCATCGTATGCCGGGCGGGTTCTTTCGGCCCGGCTACCCGATGCGACTCAAAAAAACTTGGCGTCCTTGGCGACTTTGCGGTTCAATCACTTCATAATTCAGCATTCAAAAATAAAAATTGCTTTTTTGAACCGCCCGTTCGCTTCACTCACTCAAGGCGCAAAGGCCGCGAAGAGAAAAATTTGCGGTATCGGGTCCTGGCTCCGCCAAAGAACCGGCTCTGCAAGGCTGCGATCCCGCAAATAGTTGCCGCTTTTTTCGGACCGGCTAATTATTCTCAATCGGATGGGTAAAAGCGCAGGACTGACTA
>Ga0209164_1001242_pt1 | contig 35087 bp, 27 predicted proteins | sample MTBNYHSulfiMetaG_FD_187458 | JGI IMG/M metagenome (GOLD analysis project Ga0209164, IMG submission 187458) | Enrichment culture microbial communities from rom New York Harbor, USA that are MTBE-degrading - MTBE-NYH (New York Harbor Sulfidogenic)... | ecosystem: Environmental > Aquatic > Marine >... | reverse complement strand
ATCGCCGCCGATGAGCGAGTGCGGCACCGCCAACCGAGCGGGGAGGAAGAAATCAAGAGCTTGCTGGCCGCACCACTGATGCACAAGGGCGAACTGTTGGGGGTGCTGACGGTCTATTCACTAAAACCCAATCGTTTCTCCCCCGCAGACGTGTCGTTTCTTCTTGAAATCGCTCGACAGGGCGCTGGCAGGTTGGCGCACCTGAGAGCTTTCGAGCACTTGCAGCAAGCAGAGCAAACCCAGGCGCAGTTCGTGCGCATGGTAACCCACGAACTGAAGACCCCGGTGGCCGGCGCTCAAAGTCTGCTGCGCACCCTGTTGCGCGGGCTAATCGGGGACCTCAGTGAGCAGCAGCGCGACATCCTCGAACGAATAGATGAGCGCTTTGATCTGCTGAGTGAATTGATCAGTGACCTGTTGGTCTTGGCGGCCAACCGGACGATCTGGGTCGATGAGCGTTTGGAAAGCGTTCCGCTGCAACCGATCATTCGTGAGGTGATCGATTATTGGGCCACGACAGTGGAAAACAAGGGGATGCGCGTGCGCTTTGATCCTCCCCCCGAAATCCTGAACGTGCAAGCGACCCAAGAGGGGCTAGAGAGGGCCTTCAGCAATCTGATCGATAATGCCATCAAGTACACCCCGGCAGGGGGAGAGATCGAGGTCACTATTGAGACTAACCCCACCAGCGCCGTGATCACGGTATCCGATAGCGGCATCGGCATTCCCTCGGAGGACCTGCCGCACCTGTGGGATGAGTTCTTCCGGGCGCGCAACGCTCGTGAAGCGGGCATCACTGGTACAGGGCTAGGCCTTTCGATCGTCCGACAACTGGTCAGTCACTTTGGTGGAGCGGTGGATATTTCCAGCAAGGAAGGCGCGGGCACTAAAGTGAAAGTGACCCTGCTTCTAGGATAGAACTCGACTGGTCCTCTTCCTAAATCCACAGAGCAACCCTCATTCTCTACTACTTTGTTGGCCTCCAAACAATGGGTCGCGAACAAATACTAAAAAACCAATAACACCGACTGCACCCATAAAACTCGCAAATAAACTTACCATTTCATTTCCATATACACCGATAAGGTACCCACCTAACAAAGAGGCGCCCCCTGACAGGGGAGACAATACTACCTGACTTATCGCCGAATAAGTGGGAATATGGACCCTCGGTGCAAATTCGTAAACGATATTCATGTTTCCAATTGATTGTCCGCTAATCATCATGCCATTCAAAACAAACACCAGTAAGTACAGAATTAGATTGTTTGAAACGCCGGCTATCACAGCCCCCACACAACCAAGAATTGAAGCAGCGACCATGATGCGGTAATACCCCACTTTGTCACCCAACCACCCCCAAATTGGATTCATAATAGTATCCGAAAGTGTCAAAATAGCAGTGAAAATTCCCAGATAAGAATCTGATAAATTGAACTTCTCTAAACCATAGATTGCATAAAAAGACAACATCATTTCTAGACCCGTAATAACTGACCTCCATCCAAGATAACGCGAAAAATTCTTAGAAGGAATTAAGGTCTTCTGCCAAGCGGTATTTTTCTTTGAGACCTCTGCAGGCATTTCACCTTCTGGCAATGGGATATCTTTCCACGAAAAGATAGCTACCAAAGAAATCATAGAGCCAACGAAAGCTAGAATAAAGGTCACAGTTATAGCCTGTGGATAAGGGAATGCCTCAAGTAAATCTGTCAGGAGTGCCGAGCCAATTAGGGTTATGATTCCGCCGAAAAAGTTACCAACCCCCAGCATTCTCCCACGATTACGAGGGATCGCTCTTCCTATGAAATCAACATAGGTTGGAGAATAACATCCCCTTCCAATGTTATAGATTCCATATAGTGTAAAGAAGATAATAATGGTTATATGATCTGGCAATCGATTTTGACAAACCGTAAGCAGAATTAAACCTAGAATACACAGACGTTGACCCACTGAGCTGATAATCAGGATGTTTTTTCTTTGTTTTATTCGCTGAATATATTTAGCAACGAAGAGCTGAGGCGCAGCAAAGAACAATATATACACAGCAGGTATCAGCCCAATAAGCAAACTCGAATTAGTTAAGTGCTGGAGATAAAAGGGCAAAATAATGTATGGGGACAAACCTATTCGGACAAACGAAAACATACTAAGGTCTACAATCGAGGCAATGTAATTACGTTTGTAATACCGTTCGACTTCTTCCACATAAGCGCTCATATACATTTTCACCTGTTTGACAGTATCAAATTAAGACTAGCAAAGCTGTTTATGCCGGGGCTGAGGCGAGTAGTAAGAAATCGCCTAGCTCCCTTAAATTACTTCATGGTGCGCAAAAACCAGTCGATTTTTGGGCAGATACAATCCTTAAAACAAAATGTGATTTTCTACAGAATAATCAATAATACGTATTCCAATTACGCATCAACTCTAATGCGCGGGCAATGATCTCCTCTTCATCCAGATGCATCATCTCTCCCTGCCAGATTAATGGCTTTCCCCCCACAAACACCGAGTCTACATCCCCGCCTGTGGCTGAATAGATCAGATTCGACAGTAGACGTCTTTCATCTATCAAGTGGATCTTAGGGTAACTTATCACTATGATGTCCGCTTTCCTCCCAGGCTCCACTCCCCCAACCTGATCCCCCAGTCCAATCGCCCTCGAACCATTGGCCGTCATCATCTGATAGACCTCTTCGGCAGGAAACATGGCCGCATCCATTGTCCTGACCTTCCCCAACAACGACACCAACCGCGCCTCCTGCAGCATATCATAACTCCCGCTGCTGGCCGCCCCATCACACCCAATCCCAATATTGACCCCCAACTTGTGCAAGTCCGGCATGGGTGGCATCCCATCCGTGATCTTGGTGTTAGTCGATGGGCACGTTATCACATGGCTGCCCGTCTCAGCGATCAATTGCTTATCCCGCTCGCTCAACCAGATGCAGTGTACCAATTGTGCATCTGGCCCCAATACTCCGCAACGGTGTAGCAGCTCCACTTCGCTAACCCCAAAGCGTTCATAGGAATTGGCTGTCTCTGTTTCGCCTTCACAACAATGGGTGTGTATCCCGACCCCTAACTCGTCCGCCAGGGCCCGACACCCTCGCATCAACTCTTCTGTGCATGCAGGTAGCCCTACCGGCGACACACGCATAGTTATCCGCCCATCTACGGCCCCATGCCACCTCTCAAATGTCTTCCGCGTCGCTTCCAGGCATTGTGCTGTATTCAATTTAGGTGGCCGTTTTTTCCCCTCCTGATAGTCGCCCATAGGGATGCTTACGACAGCCCGAAGACCACTGCTCACGATTGCTTCAATGGCGATATCCCCCAATTCCCCTACAGTCGTCATTTCAGCCACAGTTGTCGTTCCAGTGCGCAATGCCTCAAGAGCACCGATCATACTTGCTGCATATACTTCCTCCTCATTCATGGGTTCATCCCATGACCTGGCTAGCAACCATTCGGTTAGATGCAGGTTATCGTAAATACCCCGTCCGAAGGATTGAGCCAAGTGTGTGTGGCAATCCACAAAACCCGGAAGAAGCAAATTGCCTTTCAGGTCATAAACCTGTGTATCAGGAGCCACCTTGATTGGCTCCTGGCTGACCTGAACAATGGTATCCCCATCGATAAGAACATTAATCGGCTTAATACTATAACTCGGGGGCCAAACACCTATGCCATTCTTCAAAAGTGAATTCATGAGATTTCTTCAGCCTCTAGAGATTAGAGATCTTAATATGTTATTTTCGGTTGTGTATTTTGAAAACCGCTTCCAGTGCAACCTGGTTTACGCTCTCAAACCTGTTCGGTAAGCTCTTGTCATTCTCTACATCCTCTAAAGTCTCTCCCGTAAAAGTATTTGCACTTACTGAGCAGATACATGCAGCACGCAAGCCTTTAAGGTGAGCAATGATAAAGATGGCAGCACTCTCCATTTCAACCCCCCTCAACCCCAGATTGTTCAGCTTCGTGATAAACTCAGGCGTCTCCCCATAGAAACCATCGTCTGCACCCGATAAGCCTATATGATAGGCAAATCCAAGCTCATCCTTCAGTTCCTCCGCCGACTGGATCAACGCTTGAGTCAAGTAAAAATCTGGCACAGCAGGGAGCTCCATTGGGGCATAAAACGAGGTCGTCCCCTCGTTACGCATCGACCCCGTTGCAATGATTAAATCCCTCGGGTGTACACCCTCCTGCAAACCGGCGCAACCCCCAACACGAATGAATGTGGTCACCCCAATGGTTGCCAATTCCTCTATCGCAATCGCCGTCGAAGGACACCCAATCCCTGTCGACATGCAAGATACCTTGATCCCCTTGTAGTAGCCAGTATAGGTCTGGTACTCTCGCTTGTAGGCGACTTTCTTCGGACTATCAACGAACTTTGCAAATATCTCCACACGCGCTGGGTCACCCGGTAGCAGCACATACTCCCCCACGTCCCCCGGCTTTAGGCCAATATGATATTGCAATTCAGCTTTCCTTTGACTTTTATCTATGACTGGCATTTGATCCTCCTTTTTTACCCGCGCGCCAAATCAATCTAATCAAGGCTTTCCACTATTTACCTCAGTAGGTACTAATGATTCTCTTTATTGGTTTCCCGCACACTTATGGGAATATTTCGAAATTGATTTTTAACCTTCGTGGACATCCCAAAAGAACCTGCAAGACCAAAAAAGCTTGCCACCCAGAACAATACCTTATATCCAAAAGCACCTGCAATCAGACCCCCAAAGACCGGCATTATGCCAGAAATGGGCGAAAGAACTATTTGGTGAATGGCAGTATAAGTTAGAATTTGATCTCTCTTGCCGAACTCGTAGATAATGTTAATACTGGTAAGTTGCTGCCCGCTTAACATTGCACCTGCACAGACAAATACCAAGTAAACGAAGCTCAACGATACAGTACTGGCTGCTAGAATTATGCCCAGGGCTCCCAAGACAGTTGAAATGAGCACCACTCGCAAGAAGCCAATTCTGTCACCCAACCAACCCCAAAACAGATTTGTTAAAGAGTTTGACACGGAAAGGATGATAGAAAAAATTCCAACTTGCGTATCTGACACTTGAAGTTGGTTTATTGCACTGATAGTAAGAAATGGTAATGCCATTTCGATACCAATCATCACTCCGCGCCAAGCTAGATAACTTTGAAAATTCTTATCCTTTTTTATGCTTTGGAAATAGCTGCTTTCTTGCACCAATGCACCAGGTACGCCGTCATCTTCAGGAGGGACCGCTTCATGCCAAGCAATGATTGCAGCCATAGAAACTAATGACCCAATAAAAGCTATAGCAGCGGCACCAGAAATTGCTTGGGGGTATGACAGTGTTCCTAACAGATATGTAATTAAACTGCCTACTGCAAGGCTGATTATTCCACCGATTAAGGTGGAAAGTCCAAACATCTTCCCACGGTTACGAGGGATAGCATGACCCACAAAATCAACCCACAATGGAAACCAGCAACCAGCTAGAAGGTTCTGGATAATGTATATTAAGAAAAATAGAATAATTGTAAGACTTGCTGAAAGTTTACTCTGGATTAAGGTTAAGATCAAAAAGGCAAGGATGCTTATCCTTTGGATCGCTGCAACTAGGACTATATATTTCTTTTTCCGCCGTTTACCTTCTAAGAATCGGGCAATAAAAAGCTGGGGTAAGGCAAACCCAACAATAGAAACGGTTGGGATTAACCCAATCAATATTTCGGAATCAGTGAGCTTACTTAGATATAGCGGCAGGATAGTATATTGCGACATACAGACCGAAATAATATTAAACATCGCATTATCGATCATAACGCCCCAAACATTCCGACGGTAATGTAGGTCGATTTCTTGTGTATAGTTTTCTAGTTTATTGGCTGACAATGCCACGATGGTTCCTTTACTACTCGATGAAACTTGAAGTATATCGGCTAATTTATAGATTATTCCCCGCGACAATATAAACTACGGTCAATAAGATAGTAGTCGCCCATCTTATTGTTTGATGCCGCTTAGAAGGATGCCATGGATGAACTGGCGCTGGAAGATAATATATATAATAATCACGGGCAAAGATGTTAGTAACGTAGCGATCATGATTAGCGGCCATTGGGCTATAAACTGGGTATTCAGTAGGGCTAGCCCAAGCGGTAGTGTGCGCATTTCAGGTGTGTCAATGACAATCAACGGCCACAAGAAGCTGTTCCAGGACTCAAGGAAAGTGAAAATTGCCAAAGCGGCGAATGCAGGTGTAGTGGATGGAATGATTATCTGCCAGTAGATGCGGAACTCGCTGGCGCCGTCAATGCGGGCAGCTTCGATCAGTTCAGTCGGAATTGAGGTCATGAACTGGCGCATAAGGAAAATACCAAATGCGCCAACCATTCCGGGAATGATCAATCCCATATAGGTGTTATTCCACCCCAGAGTACTGAGAATCCTGTATGCCGGGATCATTGTTACTTGGAATGGGATCATGATGGTAGCTAAAACCAGGATGAATAGCAAGTTCTTGGCGGGAAAGTCAAACTTGGCAAAAACGTAGCCTGCCAACGAGCAGAAAAATAAGTTCAGCAGAACCAGCGGTACTGATACCAGCACGCTGTTTATAAAGAAACGACCGAACTGGGGCACTCGCTCAAATAGCAAAGCGATATTATCAACTCTCCACTGCTCAGGCAAAATGGTGGGCGGCCATACATAAGTTTCAGGCAGAGACTTGAAGGCAGTGAACACCACCCAAAGCAGAGGGATGATGACTGATATTGTGACTGATATAGCGATTGCATAAACCAGCATTCGGACCAGGAAAGATGAAATCCTGTTCAATACATTGCTGCTAGCATACTGTTTCCGGGAGATGGTGAGTGTTTTCATTAGAGACTCCCTTTAAAAGTCCCTCGCTGTGGAAGATTCACCAATTCGAAGTTGGATTAAGGTTAGGATTATCAAAATGACGAACATGACAATTGATACGGCCGAGCCATATCCGAATTTCATGTTGTCAAAAGCGTGCTTATAAAGGTAGACCAACAATGTCATAGTCGAGAAGTTCGGGCCACCCGTTCCCTGGGTGATGACATAGACCGCATCAAATGCCTGAAAACTACCAATGGCAGAGGTGATGGTGGTGAATAGTATCGAAGGCTTGATCAATGGTAAGGTGATATACCAAAAATCCGTCCAGCCATTGGAGCCATCCACCGCTGCTGCTTCATAATACTCGATCGGCAGGTTCTGGATGGCGGCGGTGAAGATCACTACATTGTATCCAGTGAACTTCCAGACGCTGATAATGATAATAGCCAACAATGCCTGGGAAGAACTCTTCAGCCAGGGTTGAGCTGCAACCCCAAAAACGTCCAGTGCCATATTGAGCAATCCGACCCTGGCATCAAAAACCCACTGCCAAATAATAGCTACCGCCACCATCGATAGTACGACGGGCAGGAAGTAAATCGTACGAAATAAAACCTTACCTTTCAACCAGGTTCGGGTTACTACCATACCCAAGCCCAAACCGATGCTCACCTGCAGGATCACACATGCGACCATGTAAATGGTAGTGTTACATAGTGCAGCGATGAAGATTGGATCTTTAAAGAGACGAATGTAATTTGACCAGCCGATGAAGGTTGGTTCAGTAACCATATTGAAAGAGGTGAAGCTGTAATAGCCGGCTAGAATCGTTGGCAGGAGGATGAAAGTAGACAGCACTAGCACAGGTATAAGCAAGGCAAGATAGGCAAATCGACGCTGGCTGGCAAGTAATTTACCGTAACGTTTCTTCAAAGGCTTCTTTGCAGAGATAGCGGCTTCCATCTTAGCTCTCCTCGCGAAATCGATAAAAGTCTTCCCCGGACCCATAATGGATCCGGGGAAGAGATCAACAGAAACTTACTTTATCGGGTGCGCGGCTAGGGCCTCCTCAGCACTGGCAACGATGGTGCTGAAGTCTGTAGGGATGTCAATGGGATCAACACCGCCAACTGCGCCAATGAGGTAGAAGAAGAAGTGGGATGTCAGCGTATCGAATTGGGATACAACCTGAAGGTCACAGCCATATTCCTTCTCAGCCAGAAAGGCCTGCATCTGTTCAGTGTAATCGACCTCACTAAGGGTTGCAGTGCGGGCCGGGAAGAAAATCTGCTGCTGGGCCATTATCAGTTGGTGTTCCGGACTAGCAAGGAATTCGATTACCTGCCAAGCTTCATCGGGGTGTTCTGACTTGGAATTGATGCCAAAGCCAGAGCCTTCGAAGTAGTTGATGCGGTCCGTATTCATCGGGATGCTAGTAGCACCAAAGTTCAGGTCTGGGTTTATCAGGCTGTATTGATATGGAGCAAAGGAGCGGGTCAATTCCATGGCGACCACTCCAGTTGCGAAAGGATTCGGATTCTCGCCCAGATCAACGGCAGTAGGGGCAACCTTCTCGGTATGAACCAATCCAAGGTAGAACTCGATTGCTTCCATACCTTCTGGTGAATCGGTCAGAACCTCGGTCTTGTCAGCGCTCAGGATCTCTCCGCCGTTGGACATGATGAAGGGAAACAGGCCGGTGTAGGGCCAGTTACTCATGGCGAAGCCCCATTGATCAATGGCGCCGTCTCCGTCGGTGTCAACTGTCAAGGCTTTGGCAACTGTGAGGAAATCATCCCAGGACCAGCCAGCCTCGGGGTAGTCAAGGCCGGCAGCGTCGAACATATCAACATTGTAGGTGATACCAAGGTCACTCCACGCGTAAGGTATGACCCAGGTGCCGCCATTCCAGACTGCGGTCGACCAAATACCAGGTTCGAAATCTTCTGGATTAATGCCCTCTGATCCGGCGATGTAATCATCCAGATCAATATACATCCCCAATTCGGCAAAGGTCGAGGTGGTCTCGGTGACAGTGTTGTAGATGATGTCCGGCGCAGTGCCACTGGCGAACGAGGAAGGGGTCTTTACCCAATATTCCGGGGTAACCTCCAGGATCACCTGGATGCCGGGATTGGCTGCATTCCATTCTTCCACAGCAGCTTGAAGGACATCAATTATTGGTGGAGCCATACCGGAGTCAACACCCATTCGTAGGTTGACGACTTCGCTGGGTTCAACAACATCACCCTCGGTCTCGGTGACAGAAGTACCACCGCAGGCGCTCAGGACGACTAGGGCGATCAAAGTGCAAAAGATAAGAGTTCTTCTCTTATTCATGGTTCCTCCTAAAAGCTTTGGAGACAATAGTTGACCAGGGAAGTATCAGTTAAGTTGTTAGATACGTTTTTCACCTCCTTATTTAAGTTCGCTCGGTCTAGGATAGAGATGCTTCCCCTTGCGCATCAGCTCTAAAGCATGGGCTGTGATGGCTTCCACATCTAGGTGTGTGAATTCACCTCGCCAGATCAGTGGTTGTCCATCCACGAATACACTATCAACATCCTTTCCTGTGGCATTAAAGATTATGTTGGACATCAATCGCTTCTCGTCGATCAGGTGCGGTTGGGGATAATCAATGACCGTCAGGTCAGCCCGGTAACCAGGTTCCAGCAACCCCACTTGACCGCCCAGACCAATCGCGCGCGCCCCGTTCTCTGTCATCATCTGATAGACATCCTCAGCCGGGAACATATCCGCCTCATTGGAGGCAATCTTGCCAAGCAGGGATACCATACGGGCTTCCTGCAACATGTCGTAGGTGCCGGAAGAAGCAGCACCATCGCATCCGATAGCAATGTTGACGCCTAGTTTGTAAAGGGCGGGCATGGGGGGCATACCGTCAGTAACTTTCGTATTGGTGGATGGACAGGTGACAACGTTCGAACCAGATTCAGCGATCAGCTGCCGGTCGCGGTCTGTCAGCCAGATGCAGTGCGCCAACTGGGTGTCAGGTCCCAGTACCCCACAGCGCGCAATGACCTCGACTTCAGTCCGACCAAAGCGCTCAATAGAGTCGGCTGTCTCGGTCTCTCCTTCGCAGCAGTGGGTGTGCAGGCCAACTCCAAGCTGGTCGGCCAGCGCTCTGCAGCCGCGCATCAATTCTTCGGTGCAGGCTGGCAATCCCACCGGCGAAATGCGCATCGTGAGCCGCCCTCCTGCCTTGCCATGCCATTTCTTGAAGATGCGTTCGGCTTCTTTTAAGGCTTGATTGGTAGTCAGTGCTGGGGGGGGATTATCACCTTCCCGATAATCGCCCATAGTGGTGCAAGCAACACAACGCAAACCACTATCAGCTATTGCTTGGATCGTGATCTCACCCCATTCACCCAGAGTGGTCATTTCAGATACTGCGGTAGTTCCGCTACGCAGAGCTTCGATGCAACCGATCGTCACAGCAACATAGATTTCTTCGGGAGTAAGATCGAAGAAATGCGAAAGATAATTCAACCAGCGGGTCAAGTGAACGTTGTCATAGATTCCGCGCCCAAAGGATTGGGCCAAGTGAGTATGGCTGTCCACGAAACCTGGTACCACCAACCGCCCCTGCAGGTCGAAGACCTGATCTGTCGGCTCTGGTTTTATTTCGGCCGTGCTAACCTGCTTTATCACCCCACCTTCAACTAGTAGATTAATCGAACCGACCTTCCAGTCTGATCGATGGAAGGTAATCCCGTTCCTGATGATTGTTCGCACTGCTTTATCTCCTGAATTAATGATCCAGATTGTGCAATTTCACCGCAGTTTCAAGTGAGATCTTTATGGCGTTTGAAACTGCCTGTGCCATTTCATCTTCTGATGCTCCTTCATCGGGATATTGATGGCATCCAGAAGAACACAATATCGTACCCCCTCGGCATTTTCTGGCCATTGAAAGTGCCAAAACCGTAGAAGCTTCCTGGGAAGCTATTAAAACGCCCGCATCAATCCAAGGTTTTTCGATGGTCAAGATGTCTAGTTTTGAAAGCGTAGAACCAGCGTAAAACGTATCATGGGACCATTCAAGGCCTGGATGCACTTCAATATTCAACTCTTCTGCTGAGGCCATCATTCCTTCAACGATGTCTAAGTCAGCAACAGCAGGATATTCAATGGGGAAATATTCGCGAGTAGTGCCATCGCCTCGAACCGCTGCAGTGATAACTAATATGCACGGGCTGGGCAGCCATGTCTGTATAGCACCACCTGTCCCTATCCTTATGAGGTTTTTAGCTCCAACATTGATCAATTCCTCGATTGCTATTGCAGCAGCAGCTCCCCCAATGCCTGTCGAGGTCACACTTACTTTTACGCCTTGATATATGCCGGTGAAGGTATTGTAATGGCGATTTTGAGCCACCAACTCTGCAGAATCGAAGTGATCTGCAATGATCTTGGCTCGACTTACGTCTCCCGGTAGGAATACTGTTTCTCCAACATCTCCAGGCAATAATTGCAAATGGTGTTGTTTTTCCATCATGCTGTCTCCTGTGGCTTTAATGGCTTATCTAACATCTACTCATGAAGTATTTTTGCTGCTTCAATTCCTGCAAGGACCAAATTGTTTACATGGAGCTCCAAATCCGGGTCTTCCGAGTAGCCCTCGAATATTGGATAACCACTCAACAATATCGCTCCTGCTTTAACGCCTTGCATACCCGCGACCACAAATACCGCAGAGGACTCATTGTCTATGGCCAGCACATTCAAATCTATCCATTTTTGCAATCTAGGTTTCAAATCACCCGGTGTCTGGGGAGATTCAAGATAATATGCATCATGCGTTCGGACTATTCCTAAGTGGTATTTGAATCCCAGCTTCTCACAGGCGTTAATTAAGGCACGAACGATACGAAAATCTGCTACTGCCGGATAATCGATAGGAATCAATTCCTCGATGGCTCGATCCCCACGTACAGCACCGGTTGCAATGATCATATCCCCCGGCTCCAAGTATGGCTGGATGGCCCTACAAGTTCCAATCCGAATAATATTCTCCGTTCCAATCCGGACCAACTCTTCTACGCCAATTGCTGTTGGCGAACACCCCAACCCTGTACTAGTGCAAGAAATCTTTACCCCATCCTTTTCGCCAGTATAGGTAATGTATTCTCTTTTCTGAGTTACTTTCTCGGCCACATCCATGAGTTCTACAAAATTAATAACGTGACCAAGATCGCTAGGAATGAGAACGGTCGGTGCCGCCTCCCCTGACAGGAGGTTAATGTGGTGTTGTTTTTCCATTTTTTACGTCTCCATTCTCCTTATAAAAACTACTGAATGCTTCAAGCTATCTTCTTAATCGCCAGACCAACCCATGCTGAAAGAAACGGCATTCGCCTGTTCCACAACAAGCTTTATTAGTTCTGGCTGGCGCTCCTCACTAAATCGGGGCGTAATTGTGACAACACTTAGCGCGCCAATCACATTTCCATGATTATCTCGAATTGGTGCACCAATCGCTGCCGTATCCTCAACGACATCATCAACCGCAATTGAATATCCTCGCTCGCGAATAGCTTCCACATCCCGCCAGAGATCGTCGGGTTCGATACTTGCCTTTGGAGTCATCTGTACTAGATGACCCTCCCTGATTAGACGCTCGATTTCTTCATCGGATTGATAAGCAAGCAAAACCCTCGGCGCTCCGCCGCAGTTCAAGGGCAAGCGATAACCTACTCTCATGGTGGTAACACTTATTGGGAAATGACCTTCCGAGTGATCTATACACAGGGCTTGGTTGTTATCAACGATATACAAGGTCGCAATATCCCCTGTTGATTGGGACAAATGATTTAATGAACCATGAGCCTGCTTTTGCAGAGTCATCATGTGTTGAACTAAAGCACCCAGTTTGAATAACGCCAGCCCCAAACGATAATTCGAATGACTTTCCTCCTGGGCAACAAAATCGTACTTTTGTAAAGTCTGCAGTAACCTGTGAACGGTACTTGGACTTAACCCCAGTTTATTGCTAAGCTCACTGATTGAAAGCTCTGGCTCATCTACAGAAAAAGCCAAAAGGATTTTCAATGCCCTTTCTACGCTACGAACAAACGAATCCGCCATGATCAATTCCCCACGAGAAAGAGAGAGTGCCTCTGTGAACAAAACAGTTGAACCATGTACATATTCTCACTATTCCACTGTACGGAATATCATTCCGATTAATGAAATTATAGCAGAAATCTAAAAATAAATCAATAGTCTTTGACTCAAGATGCTGTTCAAAATTGGTTGTGAATAGATAGACGATGATTGGATTAAACTAATTATCGGCCCCCAAAATGCCGATCTGTAGCCTTAGCACCCTTATTGAGGAATCTATGTCCACAATCTCCATAGATCTCACAAAATCTATGGCATTTGCACCAAAACTGCGCCAGACTTTACGACAGCACCCAACGAAAGTTCTAAATACAGAGAGAACACATTGTATACCCCCCACAAGTATGGCACCCCCGGCGGGAATCGAACCCACAACCTAAGGATTAGAAGTCTCCACTTGAACACATCCACAGTGTCCATGTAGTCGTTTTGTGTCCAGGGAGTTCACTTCCAGGGGGAAATCAGTGTCCACTACGGCCATAGATCACACTCAATCTATGGCATTTGCACCAAAACTGCACCAAAATTACCTAAAACTAAACTGGAGAGGCGACTCGATTTGCATTGGGCCTATTTAGAAGAATAATCAAAATATGATAATTCCCCGACAAAATGTTTCATTCCTGGAGAGAAACCTCTCCCGTGTGTGAAGCGGGAAAGGTGAACTGTGCAGGATTGAAAAATTGTTGGCCTGACTTAGAAGCCGGGAAAATCAATGTAATGGGTAAGTGAGAAAGCGAACGATTTATCTGCTTCGAAAGCGGTGCCGGAGAGCAATCTGGACACGTGTTTGTTGTTGAACGTTTTCCCGATTCAGATATAGCTCACATCAATTCGTTGTCTTTAGATCAATAAATGCTAAGAGGCCTCACTAGAAATGGTGTTCGCTTACTACTAAAAAGACTTACTGAAAAGCGGGCGTTGAAAATGTAAACGACTGTTAGGTCATTCAGGCCTGGAAGTAGTGTTTATTCCATTGTGGACAGCAGCGACCGGATTTGATCTGCAATGTCTTGCGGATCAGCCTGGCAAACTGATAAACCGAGGTGTTCGAGCCCTCCTTGTTCCTGCGTAAAGGGCAAGAATTCAAAATACAATCCGGCGCCGGGGCCGTTGTGGGTGATGATGTTGTAGGCGATCTCTCTCTCCAAGGCGGGCATGACATCGTGGAAAACCCTGGATGCATGCTTCCACCCGGAGGCCACAGCAGTTAATTCATCTTGATCCAATTCATGCAGGTACGCTTTCCGGGTGTCTTTCAAGGCAAGGGTCATATCAAAGGGGCGCCTCATGATTGCCGGCACCAACAAAATTGCCGGGCCGTAATCCCGAAGGGTGAGGGAAGAAGGGTTTTCGGCCATCAAAAAATCAGAAAATGTCTTGCCGTGCCATTCCTGGAATCGCAGGTCATCGCTGATTTTCCTGGGCAGTTGATTGTGCAGCACGACCTGCTGGTGTCCATGCGCGAGAGAGCCTCCCACAGCTGCACCAATGTTTTTGAAAATGGAGACGGACCACTTGTTTCCAAGGTTGTTTGCTTCTTCCCCGCTTCTTTGCATGAGTTCCTTGCCAACCTGGACGAGCTTTTTCTCCAGTGCAGAGAGGCGGGATAGCACGGTGACACAATCGTCAAGCGGCAGGTTATGCCAGTCTCGATCGTGGTCGCTTGAAGACCACTGAACGAAATGCAATCCCCAGGTGGGCTTACAGCCGAAATCCCCGGATGGTTTCTCCAGATTGTCAAATTCATCTGCGGCAATGCTGAGGACAGGGTAGAGGTTTTTATTGATAAACGTGACCCCGGTGCTCAGCGCTTTCCAATCCAGAATTCCGGTTGTTTTCCCGCTGCAGATCGGGCAGGTATTCGAAGGCCCCGTTCCCCCGGGAAGGTAATCATTGGGACGAACTGCCCGGGTTGAATTAAAGAGGATCGGCTCGTCGTTACGCGGATCCACCTGGCAAGTGCTTGAAAGACATGGGTTGAGGGTTTTGTCGTTGGAAAAAGATGACAAGATTTGGTCGGTCGAGAGTTCTTCAATCGACTCTGATTCGACTAGACTTCTCAATATCGAAATATCGGGTTTCTGATTGGTCATTTATGAAGGCCGATCAATGTGGTAGATGCCATCGATGAAATCCTGGACGATGTGATCCCAGGTGAAATACGGGATCGTTGCCTTATAGGCTTGGTTTCCCATCTTCTTCCGCATCTGAGCGTTCGACAACAACAAATCCATAGCAAAGGCAAACCCATCGATATCGCCCGCGGGCACGATCAAGGCGCCTGCCCCTTTTTGGATGCGGATTCCAGATTCGGATCGCAGAACCTGGTTTGGGGAGTCGGCCAAATACTCAGTGACGAACGGGACCCGGTCGCTGGAAACCACCGGGACTTTTGTCGCAGCTGCCTCTTGCACAGACATACCGAACCCCTCCACGATCGATGGGGTGCAGTAGATGTCCGAAATGGCGTAGATGGCGGGCAATTGCTCCCAGACAGAACCAACCACAGCCGTTGCCTGGGCTACGCCGGTGGATTTGATTAGCCCGATAAGCTCATCAGCGAGTGCTGTATTGGCTCGGTCGATGGATACCACCAACAGACTATCCGGGTGTTTGGGGTAGATTTGAGCAAAGGCTTTAATCAAAACACCTTTTTGTTTGGTTTTATCCGTGCGGCTGATTTCCGTAATGATCTTTCTATTCCGTATCTCTTCCGGGGGCAGGTCGGTTAATTGACTCAACAGCGTCCAGACTGGATCCTTTTTGCTCACCCGGCGGGGGTGATACCGTTCTGGGTCCACGCAGGGTGGCAGCCAGAGAAAATCCCCTGTGTAGCCGTAATCGTTTTGGGAAGTTTCCTGGATATTACTCGAAGTCGATGCCACAAAATCGACCTCGTGCAGGACGGTCTCTTCGAAAGCAATTCGGTCAGACATGCGCAAGCCCTCGCGGGCTTCTGAAGGTAGGTTGCGCTTTTTGACCATACCCAGAGAATGCGGCACCCAGATATGAGGAACATCTAAGGCCAACTCCCGCCGAAGCAGCCCTCCCACCATACCGGCATCCCAATAATGGGAGATGATCATGTCGATAGTAGATCGCTCTTCTTGTATGAACTCGGATAGGGCAGCGATCAAATTGGGAAACCGATCCGCCATATCCTCTTTGCGCACGAACTCAGCCAAGCCGTCCTCGAGGTACAGGATGCGCTGGAAGCTATCTTTATAGCGAAGCCCAGATTGGGGGTTTCCGGTCCGTAAGTGGGTGTACCCCCCTCGGTTAGCGATCGTTATCTTGTACCCCTTTTTTCTAAGAGCTCCGGATAATTGGTTCACGAAGACATTTTGCCCGCCAGTATCTTGCAACCCAGGAACGACTTCCCACTCGTGCATGCCATGGATCGTCAGCATGAGAATATGCTTGCGATTTGACCTTATGAACTGTTGGTGGAAAGAATCTTTATTCATAAATCAGCTGGCTGTCCTGGCAGATGAAGCTACTTCACAAAGCCGGATCTTCGGCGATATCCGGAGGGCAATGTTTCCATTCAACCGGCTTTTCGATATCCAGCCGCTGGTCCTGTGGGCTCCACCCCGGCTAAGAACGCGGAGGGCCGGTGGTGCCGCGCACGACTAACTCAACAGGCAGAATGATTTCTTCGGGTGCACCAGAGGACCGATCGACGATTTCCAGCAACTTTTTTGCCCCGATCAATCCTGACTTGTATAGAGGCTGCTGAATGGTGGTCAGGTGAAGGTACCCTGCATCCCTGATGTTGTCGTATCCGATGACGGACAATTCGTCCGGCACTTTGAGATTCAACTTCCTGGCAGCATCCAGAACACCGACTGCCTTGGTATCGCTGGACGCAAATATGGCTGTGGGTGGGTCAGGCTTCTGAAGTAAATCCACCGCCATCTCTTCTGCTTCCCGGCGTCCATGTTCCCCTTCTCTCTGGTATCGAGGCTCAACGGGAATCCCGACCTCCTGAAGGGCTTGGCAATAGCCGTGATAGCGATTGATCGTGGAAGAGAATTGGAGCGGGTTTTCGAGATAAGAACTGATGAAGGCAATCTTCTTATGTCCTAGCTCAATCAAGTGGCGGGTTGCTATCATGCCCCCTTTCACATCGTCCACGTTGACGCGATTGAAGTCAGCATGGTCTGAATCGATCAGAACCGCAGGCATTTGGTTGTGGAGTAACCTCTCTGCCTGTTCGTCGTTAATCGGTAGGGAGATGATCAGCAAACCGTCCGTTCTGGCTTTGTTCGATAAACTGGTCAGCCGGGCATCTCTCATTTCAGGCGTTCCCACGCTGAAGGGAATCAGATCGTAGTTGCTTTCCAGCAGAGCTTGCTGCACACCGCGCAAGCGCTCCACGATCGATGGCAGCGTTAAAAATGGGAGAATCACACAAATAGAATCGGTCCGGCCTAAGCGGAGCTTCTGGGCCGTCGGGTTCAGGGTGTAATCCAGTTCTTCGCAGGCTTGCAGCACCCGCTGGCGGGTCTTCTCCACGACTTTATCTGAGCCGTTTAGCACTCTGGAAACCGTGGCGGCACTGACGCCAGCTTTCCGGGCAACGTCTTGCATCGTTACGTTAGACATAATCTGCCCATTGTCCGAAAACCAAACTAGTGTATCCCGTAGAAATCATATCACGCCCGGTGATTAATCTGATGTTTCCTGCCATTCCAGCTCCTTACTTCGATGTCCAGCCGATCAGTCCTTTCACGTAATACTTTTGCAGGAACACGAAGATCATCAAAGGGATTGCAGTCACCAGCAAAGATGCGGCCGATAGCACACCCCAATCAACGCTGTATTGACCTTTTAGCAGGGGGATTCGTTGTGTGGCGACCAGCATTGACGGATCGTAGATGGTAATCAACGCCATAAAGAAATCATTCCAAACCCAAGTGAACTGCAAGGCGGCTACAGATGCCAAACCGGGCAGGGATAATGGCAGCACAATCTGGGTGAATATCTGGAATCGACTGGCTCCATCCAGGCTGGCGGCCTCTTCAGCTTCTATCGGCAAGGTCGCCAGGTAGTTGCGCATGAAAATCGTGATCCAGATGATCCCCCAGGCCGTGTGGGTGATGATTAATCCCTGGTAGGTGTTCAGTATCTTTAGGTCGAGCAAGATTTGGAAAAGAGGTACAGCCACCATTTGCTGTGGGATGGATAACAGCAGCACAATTCCTACCAGAATCGCGCCCCGGCCGAAAAAGCGCAGCCTCAGCAATCCATAGGCTGCCAGGGTGCCGATGATAATCGGCAAAATGGTTGCCGGGATCGTCACGATTAATGAATTCTTCAGCCCTTCCCCAATCGGCGCGGTCGGGTGATACCAGGCGTTGGCGAAGTTATCAAAGGAAATGGTGACTTCGCTAAAATTCCACCAGCCGTGCAGCAGCTCCCGCTGTGGTCGGATCGAGGCCATCAGGATACCCATAAAAGGAATGATCCAGACTAAACCGGAAATCCAGGCGGTCAGGTTTGTGAACAGCTTTTTCCAGGTAAATTTCTTCTTTCGCATCGTTGGCCTTATTCCTGTATTCTGTTGGTTGACCTCGCTAACCACAGACCGATGGCCAGGGTTAACACCGTCATTAGTGTCGCGATCACGGCAGACTTGTTGGGATCCAGCGCTCTAAACGCCAGGGAATACATGATTAAGGCTAGGACGTTCGATGAGCCGCCGGGGCCGCCCCCCGTAGCTGCGTAAACCAAGTCGAATACCTTTAGTTCCCACAATAGGGTCATCGCAACCACGGTGATGGTCACCGGCTTTAGGGAAGGCACAGTGATGTGGAGGAACTTCTGGAGGGAGTTAGCCCCATCGACCTCGGCCGCTTCGTACCATTCCTGCGGGATGGTTGATAGTCCGGAGGAATAGAGGATCACGCTAAAACCGGTCCATAAGATGATCGAGCCTATGATCAGCGCCAAGAGGGATGTGTCCGGATAGACAGTCCAGGTCCTTACCCATTCCTCCAATCCCACAAATCTCAAGAGAGCATTAACGATCCCTGAGTGCTCATCGAAGATAAACACGACAATCCCGCCCCCCACGACCATGGGGGTGATCATGCCTAGGAAGATAATTGCCTTGATAACCGGGCCTCCCCAGGCATCCCGGAGGATAACGGCCAACACCATGCCGAGGATGACGACCGTCGGCAAGTGGATCATGATCCAGATCACGTTGTGGAGAAGTGCTCCCCAAGGTGGGGATTTGGTCGGGAACCTGCTGAGGTTAACGATATCGTTGCTCAACAACACCTCGGCAAAATTCTCCAGGCCTACAAAGTTCCCTTCCGCATCGAGAAAGCTCAAGGAAAGGGTCCTTACTGCTGGGATAATAACGAATATTGTCAGCAGAATAAGTGCTGGCAGAATAAAGACAAGTACCTCTATCCAACGTTGGAACCTATTCTTCATAGCAGTTGCCATCTCCTTGCTGGCTGAATGAACCGTCATTCAGGTTCAAGCAAGTATACCCAGTCAAGTCTTTCCTTGCTTTTACAAGGCGGTACCTCGCAACTGTTGGATACAGCTGCGAGGTACCTAAACTCTCTCTCGGTTATTCGGCAGGCATCTTTTCCTGCAGAGTTGCTAGGACATCGTCCAGTGTGGAGGTATCTACCCACAGCAGGGCGATCTGATCCCAGAACGTGGTCTGCCACTCACCCCCAATGGTGTCGTCAAGGTCTGGCAGCACGACGAAATCTTTGACGGTTTCTGCCAGGAGTTTTTCCTGGGTCGGATAGATGTCCAGGGGGATATCTGTCCGGCTGGACAGCCGGCCGCCCTGTTCGAGGCGAGCCTGCATGCCGTCCGCGCTGATCACGAACTCGATGAATGCTTTTGCGTCATCGATTCGATCAGTGTACTTGGGGACGAACATCCAGTCCGTACCACTGACGATGCTCGTGGTGCCCGGAACTGGCAGGATCCTCAGATCGTTGGGGTCATCAACGTCCTCTGCAATCCAGTTCCCGTAGTAGTGAAGGGCGTAGTCTCCCTCCCACCACAGGTCGGCAGCAGCGTGCCTCTCAACTGGGTCGCTGAAGGAGCCGTTTTCGAGCAGGGGGATCAGGTAATCCGTGAACACCGCACGGACTTGGGCATCCGTCCATTTGACCGTTCCGTCCATGATCCCCTGGACCATTTCCGGACCACCTACTGCGGCCAGGAAGTGTTCCACGATGTCGGCCAGGGGATAGCCGTCGGGCGAAGAGAGCGGATTCTCGATGCCATCCACCTCTTTCAGAGCATCCATGAGGGCATTGAACTCGTCCCAGGTTTCAGGCACCTCGAGCCCGTTGGCGTCAAAGACAGACTGTCGGTACCAGAATCCACCTTTCACCCACAGGTAGGTGGGGATGCCGTAGGTCTCCCCATCCACGACCACCGGGTTGCCCAGCCAATCGACACCAGCAGCGACGTCGGAAAGGCTCTCCAGGTGTTCGACGTTCTGCTCGATCCACCATGACCAGGACATGATGAAAACGTCGGCCATGGGTTCCTCGGCCATGAACTGGGCGGGCAGCAAGGGGCCTAGGTCTTCCGTCTTGTAGGGGACCACAAGGACGTCGATGCCGCTCTCGGCCTCAAAAGCCTCCACGACCGGCAGGAACAGCTCCATTGCATCGCCAGTCCACGGGATCGTCACTGTGAGAGGGGATTTATCCACTTCCACGATGACTTCCTGGGCGCAGGCACTGAGCAGCAACGCGACCACTAACAACAGCACAATTTTCTTTGTCATCTTCGATTCTCCTTGATTAGTAAGGATAGTGAGATCATGTGATTTCGTCAGCTTTACCTCCTTCAGAAAGCTAGTGATTCTGAAAGCAGCTACTTCCAAAAAGAAAAGCGTTCACAAAACAACTGAACGCTTTCCAGGGCAAACCAACTTGTGCCAGGCTACTAGATGAATGTGTTGCAGCGAAGGGAAAGGGGAGTGACTCATTTCTATTGGGGTAATTTGGGCGAATATGCTTCCATGAAAACGCTGGCCAATAACCCGTAAAATGTAATCGATTACATTATAACATGTTTTTTCTGCATGTCAAGCAACTCATTGGCAGTACTAACCCTGGGCACTTCCTCCTCCCTGCAGGGAAAAGGTGCGTACTTTCTGTAGCGGTTATGTCAGATTTAGTCTTGCCAGCGAGGCCTTATCGCTTAATCACCCCAACGCGCTGAAGCCTATTCTTCCCTAATCAAACAGCTTCTTTCGGCGCCGACAAAGCAGTCAATTGATAAATCTTGAATCGATCGCCAGGGAGTTCACTTCTAGGGGGGAATCAATGTCCACTACGCCTATAAACAACACCCAATCTATGGCATCTGCACCAAACTGCACCGAGGAAACCGGACTGGAAAGGCGGCTCCGCTATCACCCCGTTGCGCTGCCGCAAACAATTCCTCACGCCGTCACGGCACTCGCGCGACGCGTCACGTAAATTAAAAAAAACCGCACATCCATTTTGGATCAATCGTTGCACTATCCTGCTTTGCCCAGACAACCCGAAAAAGAAGCAGTCAAGGAATTGTACCTACCCCATCAAAGAAATTGGTGCACTGGGAGCTAGTTGATTCAAAGGTAAAGACCAGCAAAGCATGGAACAGCTACAACTGGCAATACTTGGGCATAGGCCAGCATGAGTAGCGAACGTTTCCATCCTTTTGGATGAAGGAAATCACTCCTCCCTCCTCCCCTCCCACAACTTTCTGCTAAAATACAAGCGTCCTCCTCCGCCAACCTAATAAGGGGCCGTACATGCCTCCTTCCTCACCCATTTCTCAAGACGAGATCAACAGCATCCTCTGGAAGGCCTGCGACACTTTCCGCGGCACCGTGGACCCATCCGAGTACAAGAACTACATCCTGGTGATGCTGTTCTTGAAGTACGTCTCGGATGTGTGGTGGGATCACTACGAGCAGTTCAAGCAGCAATTCGAAGAGAATGAGGAGCGCCTGCGCCGCCGCATGAAGCGAGAGAAGTTCGTGCTCCCCGAGAACACGGATTATTACTCGATCTACGAACAGCGCAACGAGACCAACCTAGGCGAGATCATCGACATCGCCCTAGTGAAAATCGAAGGGGCCAACGTCGAGAAGTTGGGTGGGGTTTTCCGCAACATCAGCTTCAACTCCGAAGCCGCCCTGGGTCAGACCAGGCAGCGCAACACCCGCCTCAAGAACCTGCTGGACGACTTCCACGACCCGCGCCTGGATATGCGCCCCAGCCGCATCAATGGCCTGGACGTGATCGGCAACGCCTACGAGTATTTGATCGGCAAGTTCGCTGCCGGGGCCGGCAAGAAAGCCGGCGAGTTCTACACCCCGCCCGAGGTCTCCCGCCTATTGGCAAAGTTGCTCGCCCCCCAGCCCGGGGAGCGTATCTACGATCCGGCCTGCGGCTCCGGCTCGCTGCTGATCAAGTGCGCCGAAGAGGTCGGTAGCAACGACTATGCCCTGTATGGCCAGGAGAGCAACGGCAGCACCTGGGCCCTGGCGATGATGAACATGTTCCTGCACAACGTTAACCAGCCCAAGATCGAGTGGGGCGACACCATCCGCAATCCGATACACCGCGAAGGCGAGAAGCTCATGCGCTTCAACGTGGTGACCGCCAATCCCCCCTTCTCGCTGGATAAGTGGGGCAGAGACGAGGCCGCCAACGATCCGCATGGCCGCTTCTGGCGCGGCCTGCCCCCCAAGAGCGTGGGCGACTACGCCTTCATCACCCACATGATCGAATCGACCTACCTCGAGCCCAGCCAGAACGGGCGCGTGGGCGTGATCGTGCCCCACGGCGTGCTCTTCCGCGGGGGCAGCGAGGGCAAGATCCGCCGGCAGCTGATCGAGGAGAACTTGCTGGACGCCGTCGTCGGCCTGCCGCCCAACCTGTTCTACGGCACCGGCATCCCGGCGGCCATCCTGGTCTTCAAGCGCCAGCGCCCCGACCGCAACGTGCTGTTCATCGACGCCAGCCGCGAATTCGAGCAGGGCACCAATCAGAATCGCCTGCGGGAGGCGGACATCGAAAAAGTTTTGGCGACCTACCACGCCCGGGAGACGGTGGACAAGTACGCCTATCTGGCCGGTTTCGACGAGATCGAAGAGAACGACTTCAACCTCAACATCCCCCGCTACGTGGACACCTTCGAGCCGGAGCCACCTGTGGATATGGCCGCCGTGAACGCCGAAATTCGCCAGGTGAAAGCGGAGGTGGCAGAGGTGGAAGTAAAGATGGCGGGCTATTTACAGGAGCTAGGGTTGAATGACTAACCTGCCTCATGGGTGGAGAATCAAACGTTTAGGCGATTGTATTCTCAAAGCGCCGGAATACGGTGCGAATTCGCCAAGCGTAGAACATAGTGAAGATCTGCCACGATATGTGCGTATTACTGACATTGATAACTTTGGGAACCTCGACAAAGAAAAAGTGGTAAGCGTGGAACTTGAAGGCAACGAAAAGTATATTCTTGCGGATGGCGACTTCCTCTTTGCTCGTTCTGGAGCCACAGTTGGGAAAACGTATTTATACGATCCTCGTGATGGAAAAGCAATATTCGCTGGTTACTTAATTCGGGTTCGCACAAATCCAAAAACGCTATTGCCAAAATACCTCAAGGGTTTTACTCAAACTCATCGCTATTGGTTCTGGGTTAAAAGCACTTTAAGAGCAGGAGCTCAACCCAATATAAACGCAAAAGAATACGCATCGTTGCCCATTCCCCTCCCTCCCCTCCCCGAACAGCACGTCATCGCCGAAATCCTCTCCACCTGGGACGAGGCCATCGCCAAGACCGAACAGCTCATCGCCGCCCTGCAAAAGCGCAAGAAGGGCCTCATGCAGCGCCTGCTGACGGGAGAGGTTAGGTTCCCGGGATTTATCACCTCAAAAAAGAGCCGTTTTGCTTTTGGAAAAGAAATGCCCGAAGATTGGGAAATCGTTGAATTTGGAGATTTTGCTCAAAGAGAGAACGCCAAGTTTAATCCTAAGAAAGTGAAAAAGGTACTCCCCTGCATTGAACTAGAGCACTTATCACAAGAGACAGGGAAAATTCTGGGTTGTATACCATCTTCTCAACAAAGAAGCACAAAATCAATTTTCAATTCAGGACAAGTCTTATTTGGAAAATTGCGTCCATACCTCAGGAAGTATGCCCAACCAGACTTTGATGGAGTATGTTCGTCAGAGATATGGGTATTGAATGGACGAAAGGAAATCTGCAGGAACGATTATCTGTTTTATCTTGTTCAATCCTCTAGATTCCTAAATGTCTCGAATGTTACTTCAGGGACTAAAATGCCTCGTTCCAGCTGGGACTACGTTTCAAAATCCACTTTCGGATTGCCTCCTGTTGAAGAACAGCGAACAATTGCTTCCACTCTTCAAGCATGCGATAGAGAAGTCGATTTACATTTACGAAAGCTTGAAGCTCTCCAAGAACAGAAAAAAGGGCTCATGCAGCGACTGCTAACTGGCGAAGTGCGGGTGAGGGTGAATTGAGAGCCTTGGCAACACGGAGGGAAAATGAAAGACACCCTTGAGATAAAAGGGTATTGGTGGTTACCTGACGATCCAGATAATCAATTGCCAGGAACACTCACCTACTCTCAAGAGGATGGGGCTCGCCTCGAAATAGTCGGGGTTTTCGGGAGAGGAAGGGACCCACAAATAGCAGAGCCCATTATTATCCTTGGATTTACCCAGCAAGGAAAAGCAATTACGCTGTATAAGTGCCTTTATACTAAGGCAACTCTTCCTCTCATGGGACTGGGTGGGGCATCATATTACGCCCACTTCATTTTTGAAGGCGTCCATTTTGAATCGGAAGAGGAAATAAAGTTTCACGAGTTGCGCGGGAATTATACCAATCTTGACGCCTGGGTGGATATTTATGGTTTCACGATCGAAAATAAATCCGCTGATGGAGGGTATATTTCAGAAATCAGATACGAGCAGCCAGAATCACGAGCATTCGACATCAACGATGAATATAAAGTTGGCATTGTATTTTCATGTCAGGGCCCTATTCAATCTGTCGTTCAGACTGAAGCAAGGATTTCGCAACGAGCTCATCTCACTATAAGAAGCAAAATAGGCGATATCTGTTTTAGTGAGTTGATTACACAGCTACACGTTTTCTCTTATTTACTCCAATTTGCTGTACAAGGTATCGTTTACCCAGTTGCAGTTTTCGGCTATTCTGATAAAAATGTTGAGGAAGTAGCTGGAAAAGCCCCTTATCACCCTGTAATAAACATCTATTACGAACCTATTGAGGCTTCGGTAGACCAAAAGTCCAAATTACCCTATGAGCTGTTGTTTACCTTTCAAGATCTAGCCGCAAATCATATTAGGACCTGGTTCGACTCGTTTGAGAAATATAAAATGATGATTGACCTTTATCGCACCTTGTTTTATCGAAGTCGATTATTCATGGAAAATCGATTCCTAAATATTGCGCAGGCGCTCGAATCACTCCACAGCGTCTTGTTTGGTAGTCAACTCTTACCTGATAAAGAATTCGCCGACCGGAAGAAAAGAGTGCTAAAAGCCATTCCAAAAGACCTACGGAAATGGGCAAAGCCCATTTTTAGTAATGCAAATTTCAAAAGCTTCAAGTCGAGAATCTCCGAACTGTTGAACAACAAATCAGACCATTTCGAAGGGTTGATAGACGACATCGACCAATTTTCAAAACAGGTCAGAGACACAAGGAACGAATTTGTCCATCAGAGTAAAAAAAGGGGAACATTCAAACGCGGGAAAGAGATGGATAATGCCATCAATTACCTAACGATGCTCTTTGAACTCTATCTTTTGGAGATCATCGGCTTCTCTGATGAAAAGATCCACGAATTAATCGAGGCGAAGAGGCAAACCCTTCTGACTGGATATCAGCATTTACGGAAGATGGGAAAGTAGTCTATGCCAGCACCCTCCTACCGCGAAGAGCTCATATCCCAGATCCCCGCCGCTCAACTGCTCGTCAGCTTGGGCTACAAATACCTGACCCCCGCCCAAGCTTTGGAGTTGCGCGGCAATAGCGAGCGGGACGTTGTCCTGACCGGCGTGCTCGAGGCCTGGCTCAAAGAGCACAACCGCTACACGGTCAAAGGGCAGGAGCGCTCCTTCAGCGATGCGGCCATCAGTGAAGCCCTACGCCGCATCACTACTGTCTCTTTATCTGTTGGCCTGACCCGCGCCAACGAGCAAATCTACGACCTGCTCACCCTGGGCATCTCCCTGCCCCAGACCATCGACGGCGACACCCGCCACCACTCCCTGCATTACGTGGATTGGGAGCACCCCGAGAACAACGTCTATCACCTCAGCGAGGAATTCGCCGTCGAGCGCGAGCGTTCCCACCAGACCCGCCGCCCTGATCTGGTGTGCTTTGTCAACGGCATCCCCTTCGCCGTGATCGAGTGCAAGCGCCCCGATCTCAAGGTGGAAGAGGGCGGCCTGCCTTACGAACAGGCCATCAGCCAGCACCTGCGCAACCAGTCGGAAGGGGAAATCCGCCACCTGTTCGCCTATGCGCAACTGCTGCTGGCCCTCAGCACCAACCATGCCGCCTATGCCACTGCCGGCACGCCCAAGAAATTCTGGACTGGGTGGAAGGAGGAAGACGCCGAGGCGCATGAAGCCTGCGTGGAGGCCTTGGTCAACACCCCTCTGCCGGGGGAGGTCGAATCTGACTTCTACGGCTGGCGCGAGGGGGGCGAAGAGCTGCGCCGCGAGTTTGGGGGCAAGCCCGAACGCCTGCCCACCGCCCAAGACCGCGCCATCGTCAGCCTGCTCGATCCCAAGCGCCTGCTGGAATTGACCTACCAGTTCATCGTCTTCGATGGTGGGGTCAAGAAGATCGCCCGCTACCAGCAATACTTCGCCGTCCATGCCACCATCGAGCGCATCGCTGGCTTGAACGCTCAGGGGGAGCGCACCGGCGGGGTGGTTTGGCACACCACTGGGTCGGGTAAATCCATCACCATGGTCATGCTGGCCAAAGCCCTGGCCCTGCATCCCAGCATTCCCAACCCGCGCGTCATCCTGGTCACCGACCGTATCAACCTGGATCGCCAGATCTACCGCACCTTCCACAATTGCGGCAAGTCGGTGGAGCAAGCCAGGTCCGGCCGGCACCTGATCGTGTTGATCCGGTCCGGGAAGGCCGACATCATCGCCACCGTGATCAACAAGTTCGAAACCGTCGCCGACGAAAAAGTAAAAGACGATAACGTGAACATCTTCGTGCTGGTGGACGAAAGCCACCGCAGCCAGTACGGTCTGATCCACAGCAAGATGCGCCAGGTCTTCACGCGCGCCTGCTACATCGGCTTCACCGGAACCCCGCTGACCAAGAGCGAGAAATCCACCGCTCGGAGATTTGGCGGCTTTATCCACAAATACCCTATGCGCCAGGCCGTCGAAGATCAAACCGTCGTCCCCCTGCTCTACGAAGGCCGCATGGTAGAGCTGGAGCCCAACCAGGATCAGCTCGACCGCTGGTTCGAGCGTCACACCGCTGGCCTGAGCGACAAACAGAAAGCCGACCTGAAGCGCAAGATGAGCCGCGCCGAAGTGGTCAGCGACGCCGACCGCCGCATCCGGGAGATCGCCTACAATCTTTCCGCTCACTTTTCTCGCCACTTCAAGAGCAAGTACACCGGCTTCAAGGCCCAATTGGCCACCTCCAGCAAAGCCGTGGCCTTGCGCTACAAGAAGCACCTCGATGAGTGCGGTCTGCTGACCAGCGAAGTGGTTATCTCTCCGCCAGATACCCGCGAAGGCCACGAAGACACCGACCCGGCCAATCTGCCCGAGGTGCAAAAATTCTGGGCGCGCATGATGGAGCGCTTCGGCAGCGAGGAGGCTTACAACCGGGAAATCCTGGAGGATTTCTCCCAGGCGTGCGGGGTGGACCTGCTGATTGTGGTCGATAAGCTCCTGGTCGGCTTCGACGAACCGCGCAACACCGTGCTCTACCTCGACAAGCCTCTCCACGACCACGCCATCCTGCAGGCCATCGCCCGCGTCAACCGGGTGCTCGAGGGCAAGGATTTTGGCTACGTGATCGACTACCGTGGCATCCTGGGGGAGCTCAACGAGGCCATCGAGACCTACGACGCCCTGGCCGAATTTGACACTGAGGATGTTGCCGGGACGATTGCCGATGTCAGATCAGAGGTCGAGAAACTGCCGCAGCACCACTCGGACACCTGGGCGGTGTTCCAAGGGGTCAATACCGAAGACAACGAAGCCCTGGAGCGCTTCCTCGAGCCCGAGGACCGGCGGCAAGTCTTCTACGATGCCCTCACCACCTATGCCCGCACACTCAAGATCGCCCTGACCAGCGTGGCCTTCTACGAAAACACCCCCGAAGCCCGCATCCAGACCTATAAGCGTGACCTGAAGTTCTTCCACAACCTGCGTATGTCAGTCAAGCTGCGCTATGCTGAGGCCATCGATTTCCGGGAGTACGAGCAAAAAATCCGCAAGCTGCTGGACGATCACATCGATGCCCAGGGCGTCAAGCAATTGACCCCTGAGGTGGAGATCTACGACACCCAACAGTTCGACGAGCTGGTCGGCGAATTATCTACACCCCGCGCTCGGGCCGAAGCCATTCTCTATCACCTCAAGCGCACCGCCATCGAAAAGATGGAGCTCGATCCGGCTTATTACCGCAATTTCTCCCAATTGATCGAAGCGACCCTCAAGGAGATCGAAGAAGAGCGCATCAGCGAGCTGGAAGCCCTGGAGCGCGCCAAATCCCTCAGAGATCAGGAGACCAGCGGCTATCGCCGCGATGTCCCCCAGCGCTTGCACAAGCTGCGCGATGCCCCCGCTTATTATGGCGTGGTGCGCGAGACCCTAGAAAACAAGCTTTCGGAAGAGGTCTTAGCCGAGATGGCAGCCCACATCGAGACTCTGATCGAGCAGCACAAGATCCGCGATTGGATGTACAACCCAGACGTGCTCAATGAAATACGCAATGTGATTGATAAATACTTGTACGAGATTGAAGATGCGCACGGTATCAAGTTTAGCGCTGCTGAACTGGACGAGATCGTCGAGCAGGTGATCGACATTGCCCGTAAACGTGATGCTTCAAGCTGAGACCCGCACACTGGAATACGGGGACACCAGCATCGAATACCAACTCACCTATACCGACCGCGAAACGCTGGCCATTCACGTCCATCCTGACACGCACGTCAGCGTGGAGGCTCCACCGCATAGCGATATCGCCGAAATAGAGCAACGCATCCGCAAACGTGCCGCCTGGATACTCCGACAGCAGCGAAAATTCAGGCGTTATTCGGTCGAATTTCCCCCTCGCCAATACGTCAGCGGTGAAACGCACCGCTATCTAGGCCAGCAGTATCGCCTCAAGGTGCTCCAGAGTAAAGACGGCAAAGAGTCGGTGCGAATTGATCGGGAACACATCCTGGTCAGTGTGCGAGATAAAACCGACCACCGGCGGGCCAAGAAGCTGCTCACATCTTGGTATCGACAGCGCGCCTTGGAAATCTTCAGCCAGCGGGTTGATGCCTGGTATCCACGCTTCGAGCGCTACAACATTGATCGCCCCAAGGTCTTCATCCGCCGCATGCGCTCCAAATGGGGTAGCTGCACCACCAAAGGCAAGCTCACTCTGAACCTAAAGTTGGTGATGGTGCCCAAGCAGTTCATAGATTACGTCATCGTGCACGAGATGTGTCACCTGATCGAGCACAACCACAGCACGGCATTCTATGCCCTGTTATCCAAGATCATGCCGGATTGGGAAGAGAGGCGGGATAAGCTGAACACATTTGAATTCACGTGAGGTTTCCACCACAGCGTCGCGACGCTCACGCGACGCTGCTACAGTCGAACCCTCACGCCGTCGCGCCACTCACGCGACGCGTCGCGAATGCTCAAAATCCGTCGTTTACTGACCAAACTGACACAATCGTTTCACCATTCGTTCTTTCCCCAACAACATCCAATAGACACCAGTTTCTACCTCTACCTACCCCACCCAAAGATACTGCCCAATTAGAAGGGAAATGGGCTAGTCTTTTGTCCTCAGCCCATGTTGACAAATTAGTTTTACGCCTGCATCGCTCCCCTCTGATACCTCACTGGTTGTAGTATCCCGATTTGTGAGATTGGTTAGAAACACCCCACCAATCTAGCTTTAGAATAAAACCAAATTCCTATATATTGCTTAGCGGATATTGTCAAACACCCTCCCGGTTTGGGTATTTTGGTACAATCATTTCAAATTGGTGTCCGAATTCCAGGGTCATGCCGAAACAGTATTTCCAGATTTAATAATTACCCCCCGCCCCACCGTCGTGACGCGTCGCGACATATACGAGCGCTACTAACCCCCGTGAGACACTATCATTTGACACACAAAAAGCAAACCATGGAAACTGAAGATACCCGACTTTCCCTTGTTTTTGCGATTTCGTTCGTACGATTTGATGCGGCTATGAGCTTCATCCTCAGAAACCTTGTGAATGAAATAGGTACATTAGATGAAAAGAAACTCTTGCGCGTATATTTGCTTATTCACACCCGAGCTAAAGACTTGACTATTGGACTTGGTCAAGTGCAAGTGCTGGGTTTGGGAGCGGCGCGGTCCAAAACTCGACTATTGATAACCTATCCATCACCACCCAGTAGATACAGTGTTACTAGCTTACTTCGCCAAAGTGATCCTCTGGAAGCAATGAGAGCCGATCTTGGGATTACAGTTCCTGAAAAGTCTAAATACAGTAGGATCTTCGCAAAAAGAGGGACAGAAATCCCAGAAGATGACATTCAACTAATCCAGGACCTTATTCAAGAACGCCAGAAAGACCTGCAAGATGCAATTGTCGACAATGTGCTTGAGATGCTACACAGCAACGGGCTCCTTCTGCTAGAAAAACGTGAAGACGATGTGATCAATGAGCACGACCAAAAAAAGATCAATGAACTAAGTGGAAAACTAATATTGTCAAAGATAGATCTGGCGAATATATCCGAAAGAGATAGACAGATTGTAGATATGTGTCGAGAGATGAAAAGCTCCATTGAAATTGGAAGAGTAGTGCACTTAGCTCCGAAATCCGTTGATAATAGACTAAGTGAGCTTCGAGGCATTTTTGGAGAGGATGTTGTCCCAAGAAGAAGGTAAATTAAAAACCGTGATAATCAAATGATATCCGGGATATTGATTCCCGGAAATTGACGATGCTAAACTGACTGCAGTAGTGTGATGCAGCCAGTTTTTGTTTCTCGAGGACCACGTTTCGTGGCCTCTCGAACTGAGCTGCAGGAAGGATGAAAGATGCTCGACACAGTGAAAGTTAGGTTTCCGGTAAAACTCTTACCTTCTGAATTGATTGAGTGGAGGAGGAAAGATACAGGGACCGAGAGTGGATACACCGACCATCTTTGGGTCAAAGAATTCCGAGCACCCGGGACTGGCGCGGTTGTTTATGGGAGGTATCGACCAGTAGACTACCACAAGCGTCCCTGCCTGTCCCTTGAGTTCTCCCTGCCCAAGGTTGTTTATGGCAGCAACCTCCACATGGTCTTGGACATCGATAGCGCCATCGATGAGGCAAATCAAATCTTTCATGATATTCCCTTGCTTCCTTGGGTTGATCTTAGGCAGGGAATGCTGCAACGCCTTGACCTTTGTTATAACCACGAGGTCGGTCCGTCACACGTCGCGCCATACTTCAATGCGCTGTCGCGCCTTGAATACCCCCACCGGGAAACGGTTCATCATCTCCACGGCGGGGTTTATTACCGTTCCAGATACATCACCACCAAGTTCTACAACAAAGAACGGGAATGCGGGTACTCAAACGCGATCGGGGTTTTGCGTCAAGAAACGTCAATTACTGGAGGATCATTCATTGCCGCTTCTTTAGGTTCTGACTACTCGCCCATGCTTTGTGATATTCGGTTGGAGATGGCCGCGAGTGTCCTCCGAGGCGATTTGGAGCGGCTGAGGCTAGATAATGTAATCGTCGCCGGTATATGGCCTGGGGCGGAGATCCTGATTGAGCACTATGGACGAAAAGATGGCCTCATGCTGATTGGTTTTGCCGACCTTCTACGCCGTTACCCGCGCATGGAGATACCCAGCTTGCTGGGGGCGGGCAGGAGCACAATGTACCGCATACTGGGAAAATTCAAAGAGTGCGGTTTAGCTCCTGTTTTGTTGGACGAGGAGATTACCCTTCCCCCTTTGAGGATTGATCTGGGTGCAGCCCATGAAATTGGTGGAGGCAGTAGAAATGAGTGGGGAAATATTACTGGTGTAGATGATGTAACTAAATTAACTATGCCCTAAGGGGTATCAAGATAGTAAGAAGGAGTACTAACTAAAAGATACTTGCGGGTATCGAGGAGATTGAAAAATGTTTGACCAACTATTCGAGCAAGAAATGGAGGACACACGCCCTCTTCTTACTGTGAAGCAGGTGTCCAGGATACTGTCCGTGAGCCCTTCCATGGTCTACAAAGAGATCGCCCTGTGGCATTTACCTTGTGTACGGGTGGGAAAATCTATTAGGGTGCGTCCTGAGGACCTGGAGGCTTACATAGAGACTAACCTCAATGGGGCATTGAACTAGAGAATTTCCATGCAATTCGTACTCCGTTTTGCTAGAACAAATGTTATAATATGTGTGCACTGGCACCTTAATAACTCAATAGGGCAGAGCGGAGTCGCCTTTCCTTTGAAACCGAAAGGAGAATAAGGAAATGGCGAAAAGACGAGGTAACAACGAGGGCAGCATCTACAAGCGGGCGAATGGCAGTTATCGGGCTCAAGTCACCCTCAAGGACGGCCACAGGCTAAGCTATAACGCCAAGACCCGGGGAGAATGCCAGGAGTGGATCAGGCAAACCCTCGACCAAGCCCGTGCGGGATTGACCTATGAGGGGGCAAACATGATGCTTGAGCAATTCTTGGAAGAGTGGTTGGACGTAAAAAGAACAAGCCTACAACCACACACCGTGCAACAATACGATCAAATTGTCCGCGACCATATCCTTGGACAAATCGGTCACATTCCTATCCGGGAGATCCATCCTCAAGTTATTCAGGGCTTGTATGGCCGCCTGATCAGCAGCGGCGTGGGAACAAGGACAGTTCAAAAGGTTCACGGGATTCTGCGTAACGCCTTCAATCTGGCCGTTAAACTGGGCTTAAGCACCTTCAATCCTGTGACTTTGACAACACCTCCCAAGCACAAGAAACGGGAGATGCAGGTCCTTGATGAAACCCATTCTCAGCAGCTCCTTCTGACAATCAGGTACTCCAAAGACCACAATTATGCACTCTACCACTTAGCTCTCACAACTGGGATGCGGCAAGGGGAGCTCATAGGTCTGAAGTGGGAGGATATCGACTGGACTAACGGGGTACTCCACGTAAGAAGACAACTAGTCAGGTGTAGAGGTGGCGGATTTCGGTTTGATGAACCGAAGACTAGTGCCGGGAAACGTGCTCTATCACTCGGCAAAACCATCATAGCAATCCTGAAAGAACATGCGAAACAGCAATTTCAGCTTCGAGACAATGCCGGAGACCGATGGACGGATCATGATCTGGTCTTTACCACCACTGTGGGAACCCCAATGGATCACACCAAACTCCTCAAAGACTTCAAAAAGCATCTCCAACAAGCAGGGCTTCCTGATATCCGATTCCACGACTTGCGCCACACGGCTGCATCACTAATGCTAAATAGTGGGATTCCAATGATTGTAGTAGCCAAGAGGCTTGGGCATTCAAAACCCAGCACAACCATGGATATCTACGGGCACTTCATCCCCAGCATGCAAAAAGAGGTGGCCGATAAGTTGGATGATTTGATCACCCCGTTGGTGGTTCACCAACCCAGCCAAATTGCACCAAAACTGCACCAGGCTTTACCACAACCCCCAACAAAAGCCCCAATTGTGGGGAATATGACTGGAATACCCCCACAAGTATGGCACCCCCGGCGGGAATCGAACCCACAACCTAAGGATTAGAAGTCCTTCGCTCTATCCAATTGAGCTACGGGGGCGAGAAAGATATCGTTGCCTGAAATCTTACGATAATTATACCGGCTATATTGGTCTTTTGCCGGTCGGCTTCACGTCAAGATCGGGCGCAAGCCTCGATAAACTTGTCTCCCGGAGAGCATGCGCAGGATCGTTTGCGGCGGCCGGTTCAGCACCTCCGCCAGCTCCTGCACCGTCATCGGGGTATTGCCGTTCTTCAAGAAGATCCTGAAGATGGCCTCCACCAGGGTCGTGCGCTCGTTGAGGAAGCTCTCCTGCTGGGCATAGTGGGTGATCAATAGGTGCTGCAATCCATCCACCTGCTGGACTTCGGCCGTTTCGGGATCCACCCAGTCGACCAATTGGTCATCCTCCATATCGGCGAAAGCTTGCTGGTGTTCGGGGGAAAGCAAACTCAGCAAGTACACCCGCCATTCACGATCGTTTTGTTTCCACCACTCGAAATCGATGTGAAACGGCGTTTGTAATGTGGGCTTGACCAGGCTGCCTCGCTTGGTTTCAGCCAACCCTGTGCTCCTCTCTCAAACTTGCGAAACTATTCCCCTTCTGTGCCCTCAAAACGGAAGTGCAGGTCGCCGACGTGTACGAACCATGGCCGTGAAGCCAGCAGTGACAGAAGCGGCCCTGGCGGGCAGCGCAGCAGCACGTTGACCGCGGTGTACAACTCGGTAGCATGCACATGATTCTGGGGATTGAGCTTGGCTAACTCTCTCAGCGTATCCGCGACCAGTTGTTCAAATGGGGGTGCATCCTTCCCTGTGCGCTTCCAGGCAGCATCAAGCGCGTCCACATCGGTGGGCATAGCGATCACCATGCGGTCGTCGAAGGCAGTGCTCAATGCCTGTTTGAGCATGGCGTACACCACGCCTCCATCTGCACCGATCAATGCCGTGCGCACCCACTCCTTTTTCGAGCGCTGAGAGCCGGCCTCGATAATCACCTCACCCGGGTTTTCC
>Ga0209164_1001241_pt1 | contig 35096 bp, 36 predicted proteins | sample MTBNYHSulfiMetaG_FD_187458 | JGI IMG/M metagenome (GOLD analysis project Ga0209164, IMG submission 187458) | Enrichment culture microbial communities from rom New York Harbor, USA that are MTBE-degrading - MTBE-NYH (New York Harbor Sulfidogenic)... | ecosystem: Environmental > Aquatic > Marine >... | reverse complement strand
GCCCGCAGGCGGGGTTCTATCATTGCTTTTTCAGGCGGGGTAGGCTTGCTGGGTCTATCCCTAGCCTTGTGAACAAACGTCTCAATTTATCATAGCGAAACCGTCGCAATTTATCTCAGCGCTATAGCAGGTACCTTCGATTATTCCGGGCTTAATAAGATCACGATGAATCGCGGCCCGCAAACCAGTATGCTTTTTGAAGCTCTTTCCCTGTTTCCAGAAAACAGCACTAAGGGCATAGAAACATGCATAATAGATGCTCCTTACCGCAGTAGAAATCCTTCCAGCTTGATGATCAGCTTTGGCTGACTCCATGGATTCTTGCGCCTTCTCCATCCAATAGGAAATAAAGGCTTTCCTATCTTTTTCTATACTTGATTCTGGCTCATTCATTGGACCATTACTCCTTCTCTAAGGATCTCTTGTTTAATAGGGAAGACTCGAAACATTCCAGTCTCCCAATCAGAAAGTGTCACATCCAGGATGCTTATAATCACATCATTTGCCATCTGGATGTCGAAAAGTGCGTGGATCACTTCCTTTCTCTCTTGCCAATTGATTGGGCGGGTTGTCATAAGCATCAGGTCAATGTCCGATTCTTCATCGCTGTCCCCGCGTGCCTTTGAACCAAAGAGGATGACCTCCTCAACCGGGAATTTCTCCTTGAGAATTTTTGTGGCTTCCCGTATGGCCTTCTTTTCGTTGTCTCTAAGGGACAAATCGTCTATCGTTTTCATGGTGTGTCTCCTAAAAAAATTGTGTTGTCGTAGGGGCAGGTTTTAAACCTGCCCCTACGGGGTAAACGTCTCCGTTTGCGTTTCTTCCTTGATCGTCCCCTGCGCGCTAATTTCACCAGTTCCGGCCAAGCCACCACCAGGCTGTTGTGGGCCAGGGCCTCCTGTGCCCATTTCTTTCGATCACAAATGGTATATATATGCAAGTGCTACTAAGAATCCCTACAAAATCGGCTCAATCAGGGTAACATTTTCTCCGGTCAAAAAGAAGACAAATCTGGGGACACCTTACTTAATTCCAGCGAGCAGCCTCCCTTTGGCGGCACGATTGGGTTCGGAGTTGATAATCTCCAGCGGTTTCGCTCCTTCCACCTCGTTTATCCCCCGGAACGAATTTACGCAACGCTGTCGCGTAAATTGCCTGAGAAAGACCAGATCAAGAAATACGCACATTGAGTATTTCTCAAGCAGAATCAACGGCCAAACCTGACGGATCGATTCGCCAAACACTGTCTGGAATTTTGCAGACACCGTCCGCAGAACTGGTTCTTGTCGATATTGGGCGCTGTTTCCAGTTGCCCTGGTCTGCTTATGTCCGCTTGCTTTCGGTAAAAAATGATAATGCCAGGCGTTTTTACGAAGCCGAAGCCCTGCGCGGCGGCTGGTCGGTACGGCAACTTGATCGGCAGATCAACTCCCAATTTTACGAACGGACTGCGCCCTCCCGCAATAAGGCCGCCATGTTGAGCAAGGGAGAAAAGGCGCTGGCCAAAGACCGTGTCTTTCCCAAGGAGGAAATCAGAGACCCCTATGTGCTCGAATTTCTTTGGCTTAAAGACGAATACTCCGAAAACGAACTGGAAGAGGCGCTCATCCGCCATTTGGAGATCTTCCTTATTCTTTATAACTATAGGGAGAAAATGAAATCGGAATGTGGTCGTTGGAGCTTACCTGCAGTTGAATCCTGAATTATTGATGTAGGGTGGGCTCTGTGCCCACCTTTGACAGATGGAATCAGGTGTCTGGTGGGCGCAGCCCACCCTACGATAAGGAATTTTCGCAACGTTAGGATTTACTCACGCCGACGCGGGTCAGATGCATCTTTATCTCAACGATGCGCGGGAACACTGCTTCCCTGAAGATGAGAGCCCGCCGGTTGGGTTGATCCTCTGGGCACAGAAGGACGAGGCTTTGGTCGGGTATTCGCTGAAGGGGCTCCCGAACAAGGTGCTGGCGTCAGAGGATCTTAGGGTCCTGCCCGATGAACTGGTCTACTCCGCGGGCACCTCCCGAAAACGATCTGAATTCCATTTTTAGCGCATTCTTCCGCAACGAGGCGCGTGAAGGATTCTCCCTTTGCTTCGACATTTCTTGAGCCCACAACGGCAAGGTGCCCCGATCCAGTGAACCGGTATCGCCTCTCCCATAAAGCACCGGCGACAAAGCTTTTGCGGATATTCGAAGATACCCGCCAGGGAGTCATGCAGGAGTGTTACTGCTCAGACCTGATGAAAACGGTATTCTCCAGATGAGGAACCTTATCCAAGATGTACTGAAATTACGTAATCTGGAGAGCCTTGCGGGCTGCATTGCGGTGGCCAAGCCTGGCCTGGACGCTTGAGAATGAGAAGGCCTCAGGGATAGAGAGCTTACCCTCTGTGTTCCCTGCCTGATCAAAGGTTTACACCATGTCTAAGCCAGGGTTTCCCCAAACTTGCCCATTTCACACTTCTTGCTGACCACGGCAATAAGGTTCTGTCAAGATAAAGACTCCAAGAGAGCGAGCTAAGACTCTACTGAACGAAAAGGATTCTTTGATGTCAAGAAGAAAAATCTGAAGCAAGTGCGGGCAATAGGGACAATTTTGCTCTGAATCAAAAAGGGCTACGGTTATATCCCGTAACCCTTTGCTTTTTTTGGTGGGCCAGGAAGGAGTCGAACCCTCGACCAATTGATTAAGAGTCACTGACCCCGAGTTTCCTAACCTCCTCAAATTCCACAACCTATCAAAATCATTGCCTTTATTTTTTCCATCCCTTGGGAGATTTTCCAGATTTTTGCTGTCTTTGGAAAATTTTTCTCACACAGATTCTCACACAGGGAATTGGGAAAAAGAGCTTTTGTTTCATACCCTTTGACCCACCTCCGTATCACATCTTCACCCCACTTCACCGCCGACCGAAAATAATATGACTCATATTATTTTGAGTGTGTCCTCTTCCACCGAAAATACCGACCCACCTCCTCATGCAGAGGATGACACTCCAACCCGCATACTTTCTCCCAGGTCGTTGACCGAAAAGTCACATCCTGAGAAATGTCGGCGGAAAACGTATCCGGGAATAGACTGACTCCAACGACGACCCGAATCGGAAGGTGAGGGAATATCCTGCCGGCATATTTGCTGAGAAACTCAACCCGAAGCTGGATCTGGTCCTTGTCTTTTCTCTTCCCTTGGACCTTCCCAACGCCGGATTGCCACTTCGCCTCCCCAAAGATGACCGCATTTTCTGTCAAAATCCCAAAATCAATCTCAGGCCCACCTGGAACAAGGGTGTCTGGATGGGGAATTCTCCGCCACAGGTATATTTCGGCACGGACAGCTGAGACATGGGTCAAGTCCAGGAGGGATAAGAGATCCTTTACCCATACTTCTCGTTTTTCCGGATCAGCCCGTGACACCGTTCCAAACACAGACCAGGTTATGGCGTCCTCACGGACACACATGTGTGCCACGGCTGAGAACAGTGCCATCACAAGATATCGGGGTGGTGCCGATGGTGTTCCCAGTTAACGTTGAACGAGAGCCGAACAAGAGGTTTACATCGCCGCCTGTATTTCCGCTAATGGTAGAGGTTCTGATTGCTATAGTGCTGCCATCTGACGATATGCCAAATTTACCGTTATTTTGAGAGCGTATATCCGAGGCATCTAGCATGGAGTCACCATATACCAATATCCCCTCACCGGCGTTTTCATGTATCACAGTACCATCGCCGAAACGACCGCTGGAGTTCTGCAAAATTTGCACTCCGCTTCCGCCGTTGTTGCGGATCTCAACGGAGAGGTTTGTTCCCAGAAACTCTACGTTAGAGCCTCGCAATGCCCAGACTCCATGGCCATATGTGCCTGCGCTGTTCTCAACCACCAATGTTCCTCCCCAAGCATTCAGACTGGAGGAATCTAGGACGGAAATACCCACCCCGTATCCTCCCGTAGTGCCTGTAACGGTTACCTTAGCGGTATCAGCGATCCCGAGACTTGAGGAATTAAACACGAACATACCGTACTCCCCATTACCATCTATAAGAACAGTCCCTCCAATTTCAGCATTTGAAGTCTCAGCAACTTCCATTCCATAATTCTTGTTCTGCCGGGAAATCAGGCTGCAATTTGTATTGATATAAAGTGATGAGCTCACTGCAACATTCAATCCGCATCGATTGTTATTTTCGGTAATCCAACTGCCACTGTCCAAATCTAGGGCCGAAGCGGAAAGTACACAGACACCATCGTTAGTGTTATTTTTGACAGTCACTGTTGATGATTGCGATGTAAGGCTTGAAGATTGGGATACCATAATACCATGTCTACCGTTGTCGTTTGCTGTTATTGTTGCACCGTAGAAAAAACCGTTTGATGTGTTGAGGAAATGAAAACCGAACCGGGTGTTATTCGAACTTTCCACCATCCCAAGAATTGTAACACTTGAATTCCGGAAGACAAGGATTCCATCGTCTCCATTGCGCATGACTTTGGAATCGGCAATCCGGGCCGTAGAATTTTCATCAACTTGGATCCCCTTGGTGCTGCAATCTTGTACTAAAATGTCCCGGACTTCGAATGTCGCTCCCCGCCTGGCAATGATTCCCGTATTGCCGCTCCGGACCGTAAGTGTCTTTATTGTGACTGCTTTGCCTCCCTGGATCACAATGACATCCTCTCCTCCCCCGTCGATAACGGTGTTAGCCGCCCCAGCTCCCTGCAACGTTATGTTGTCTTTGGAAATCAGTACGTTTTCACTGTAACTGCCAGCAGCAGCGTTTATGGTGTCTCCCTCACTCGCCGCATCTATGGCTTCCTGGATCGTCGGAAAATCTGCCGGTACATTAATGACCTTGCCGCTCTGTGCCGTCGTCAAACCTGCCGTTACCCGTAAAGCATAAATGGATTCATCTAAACCGATTTTTCCATCAGAGTTGATGTCCCCCCTCACAAAACACAGTGCTTGGTTAGGAAATGGTTGAAATATGACAAGAAACAAGAACACCATAATAAGAACTCCAAGCCTCCGTGAGCAAAGAGAACTGCTTTTCATCTTCACCCTCCTTTTCGTGAGTTATGCTATTAGAGATCTTGTGATCCCGTTTCCTTAACCTGACTGTTGGTCACTGACCGTTGATAACGCCAAAGCTGTTCCAGATCGTCTGGCGTTCAAGCCAGAGTCCAAGGGCTCTTTAAGGCGAGATAGGCACATTTTGATGGGTTGCTCCATGACTTAACCTCCTCATTAGAGGCTAGCAGTTTGGAAGGTTTTTTAATTCAGAATACGGGGAAGAAAGTTCGTGTCAAGAAAAATCGAGAAAGCTTTGGTTACCATTATAGCACAGCAGTCGCCTGCGCCGTCCGGTTTCGATTCTTATAGCCCAGGTCATCTCACCTCAGCATCAAATACATCCAAAGGGCGCCCCAGTTCAGCATCACGCAGGCAAAGAGAAAGAGAATCAATGCGAAAATGTTCATTCTTTGAAACATGGTCATAATCCTCATCAGCCTAAGTTCAGTATCCTTATCCTCCCGCCCGTCCACCAACCTATCGATCCATTAAGGGCCTAGTAGGACTAACAGTATCATCAGGATTATAGGGAGATCCATTTTACGTACACCTAAGGTTCCTATGGCGTTGGTAATGTTGCTGCTACTTGGTCATCCGCCTCCTTCTTAATCCTAGCAGGCCAAGTAGACCAGAGGTGATCAGTATAATGGTAGCGGGTTCAGGGACGGGGGCTTTCGAAGTTTCAATTCCAGTGACCCGCAAACCATCATCAGTCAATTCAAATTCCAGCGATGCGATACCCGAAAGGAAAAACCTGAATTCCGACTCCTGTATATCTGTCGAAGGATCATCAAACGGAATCAGAATCGGTAAGGCCTCTAATGAGATTACAAAAGGGGTTAAGACGGCACCGGTTGATCCACTCCCATATCTGTAAGCAGCAGCTATCCCATCTCCTCCTGTGGGAGGGATGCTTCCTTTCAAACCATCACCAAAAACCACCTCGCCTGATTCGGGGTTAATAGTAAAAAGCGGATCTTCACTTACCTCGCCAGTCGAGAGGTTGACCCCATACATCGCTTCCTCTGAGAATACATCGAATCTTAGAGCATGTGAAAGGGTTGCAGAAGATAGTAAATGGAAACTGCAAAGAAACGAAGCTAATGCTAGTACCTTGAAAAACCTCATCGCCACCTCCTCTCCATGACAGAGTTCGTGTTTTGATACTGGCTCTACGAGCCCCTACCTCCTAAATTTCCTCCTCCATCCTACTAGCCCCACCAGACCAGTAGTGATGAGGAGCATGGTTGAAGGTTCAGGGACGGGAGCAACTGGAGCATCAGATATAACCCATTCAGGGAGAGACGACCCCGCACCACTTATTAGTACTCCGTCGTTTCCGTACGTGGTACTGTCCGTTAAAGTTTCACTGCCAGGGCCGTCGTTAAAATTCCAATATGCCACAAGCCCCAACTCAGTTCCTATTAGCTCTCTGCACATTTGCCCTAGTATCTGCTCTTCCGTTTTGGCTATATTCCAAATTCGGACTTCATCAATTGTGCCTCGCCAATTGGTATCCCCTCCGAATGGACTCCAACCTAGGTAAAGAGGCCATTCATTTGCCTCTGGAAAGTCTGGAGCGGGCTGTTCGGTTACAAGTTGTCCGTTGACGTAAAGCTTGTTGGTGCCCTCACTCCAGACTCCAGCTAAGTGCATCCATTCGCCAGTTGGAGGTAAGTATGGGCTATTAGCTCCTTCCTTATCCTTTGCTGTACCACTAAATCTAATAGTCTTTGACGAATACCATCCTACCGTCAAAAGCATGTACCCGGTCCCGCTCATATTTTTGGAAACAATAAAATTGAAACACTCGTCATAGATGCTTGGATCGGCCTTTACCCAAACCTCTACAGTGAGTGGTCCAGTCACATCAAGGGAATCCGAATCAGGTACTCTTACGCCTTGGGCCTGTTCTGAAAAATACAGTGCGTATGGCAAGGCATAAGTATTTTTAATGGCAAAGACAAAAACAAGAAATGGGACAACAAAACAAGCTATTAAGCATTTATTAAACATTTGATACCTCACAGTCTTGTTGAAGGATGATCTAACTTGATTCCGAATTGTCCTTAATCCCATTAGTCCCAGCAGACCAGAGGCGATGAGGAGTACGGTGGAGGGTTCAGGGACGGGTTCTGAGCTTATATTTCTCAGGTACACAGTAGGATCCGTAAAGGCACCGAAATCAAACACCCTGAATCTGATTTCCGTTTCGAGCCCCCTTAGCTCTTCGGGAACCATGAACTTTGCGATCTCCCACTCTGTTGAGGAGCCATCGAAATTTAAATCCCAACCGAATAGCCTCCATTCGCCATCCCTGAAAAAGAGAATGTCCAGGTTGAATCCATCTGGCTCCTGTCCAATCTCCCACCAATACTCGAAGCTAAATGTGTCCCCGAGAGTCATTGTCAGGTAGTAGTCAAGGTCTGTTTGGACATATGCTTCCCATGTGGGAGTCATAAGAAACGCCCGCATCTCCCCGTCTTTAAATCCTCTGCCAACTATCTGCCCTTGATTGTTTATATCGTAGGCATCGATTTGCTCCCAAGCTGATTCAGCAGGGATCAACTCGTAAAGATCAGTCAAAACGCCCTCTTCCCACAACCAGGCATGTTCATTCCCCTGCGGCTCCCATGGTACCTTCCAACTGTTTCCGACTACCTGGCCTCTGTCGTTTATGGCCCTGGCGACCGAGTTTGGTTTGCCGTCAAGCGTCCCCAGATTTTGCATACCACCGGTGCTATCCCATAAAAAAGCATTATAAAGCCCTGTGTTGTCGTTTTGATAATCACTATGAGAGTACCCGACTACTTGACCTCGGTCATTGATGTCCTTGCCGATGGAGCTTTCAAGCCCATCCAGATAGCCCAGGTCGATTGGGACACCATTTTCCCAAAGGGTGGCGTGATAGTGGTGGGGGCCCTGCTCGCCGATAAACGTCCATCCGACTACCTGGCCTGAATTGTTGATTCCAAAGTTGCTTATGCTATCCGCACCACTCGGCCCTAGGTCTTGTATCCCATTGGTATTGTCCCAGAGAAAGGCATGCTTTTCGCCAAACTTCAAATCGCCCCAGCCGGCCCAGCCAACCACTTGACCAGCATTGTTGATTCCGTGAGCCCGGGACAATTCGGAGTCGCCAAGATTTGGAAGTTGGGTCATTGTACTATTTTCCCAGATGACCGCCTGGTTATTTGAGTGGCCTACAACCTGGCCTGAGTCATTAAGGTCAAAGGCTTCACTTGCCACACCAGGGAGGCCGAGTTCGGTTACCGTTCCATTTTCCCAAAGAAACCCATGTAGAGTTCCTTGGGCGCTGTAAAAATCTCCCGCTATCTGACCTGAATCGTTGATCGCATAGCCTCCGGTTGAGCCCCCGAATGGCGAACCTCCAATGTTGATTCCAAGGTCCATGATATCATACGGAGCCATTAGGGCCTGGGTGGCCCTTGCGATGAGTATCAGGGCAAGAAATGGAACCGCTAAGATTACCGTGTACTTGCCAGTTCTCATACCTCACCTCCTGTATGCGTGGTGGATTCATCCAAGAAGGTATATCAGCACAATTCGCTTATGTACCGGAATAGCTAACTTCCCAACAAAACAAACATCGTCCTGTCAGGAGCAAGATAGGCACATTTTGAGAACCTGATTCATGGCGAGCCTCAAAAATGAGGTGAACAGTTGGAGGGGGATCTTTTCCCACTAAACGACAAATACGGCTTCAGGTCAAGCGAAAAAAGCGCATGAAAAATCGACTGAGACCCAGCCCGATGGATACCTGACCATCTAAACCTTTTCTGTGAAAATCGGGGCGAACTTAGGCGACGGTAGGGATCCAAGTGTCTAAAATCATTCCAACCTAGGCGCTTATCCATCAAAGCAGGTCAGCTGACCACCAAACGGAAAAAGAGAAAAAAGAAGGAGGCTGAAACCGAAACGTATGAAATCCATGTGGATGGACGCCCTAAGGACATCTTTCCCGGGGACTTTTAAGTCGTGCCATTGTGTCTGCTAAGTGGCTGATTAAAAGTCAATAGTTTCGAGAGAACATCTAATTCAGAAACAATTCTGAAATTGTCCGCAACCGGGATTTCAGGATTTATTCGGCATGATTCCTGCTAGAGACCCTAACTGTCAGATGTGCACTTGATTTTTTCAGTTCGGGAAGTCACCAACCTTTTGCTGAGGAGAGTGTATGCAACCCAATCATCGGAATGAAGATCAACTTGAAATCCAGGCCGCCGGATTGGGGCAAGAATTGGAAGCCGTGCGGGTGGGACCACGACCGCTAACTGACAAAGAACAGCTGCATGTCCGTGACTTGGCCATTTTGTCAGAAGCCGCTATGTCGTTTCTAGAGTTTCCACAGGAAGAGGATATCTATCCATTTATAGGGGAGAATTTGAAAAGACTGGTTGGAGACGCCCTAGTGGCGATTACGTCTTTTGACAGAGCATGTGACAGGGTTAGTGTCTGCGCCATCCTTGGTCTTGAAGAGCACAGAGACACTCTCCTTGAAATGCTCGGAGGGAATTCTGTCGGATTGAGTCTCGGCATCAATGAAGAGGCAAGAGCAGGACTGACCACCAGAAAACTGGAACAGGTCGCCGGTGGTCTCTATGCCCTTTGTTTCGGAGAGATTCCAGAATCCGTCTGTGGAAACATCACAGAACTTCTTAATCTGGGGGAGGCTTATGCCATGGGGTTCTCCTGGGGAGGGGAGCTGTACGGAAGCGCCTCTGTTATAATGCGCAATGGAAACAAGTTGACGAACAAGAGCGCTATCGAGACATTCATACGCCAAGCTTCCGTTATCTTACAGCGAAGGAATGCGGAGGCTGAACTTCGAAGGGCCCGGGATGGGTTAGAGGAAAAAATAAAAAAGCGCACAAGGGAACTGGAGCATGTGAACAGCAAATTAAGGCTTGAAATCCAGGAACGTATGCGCACTGAAGAATCTCTCCGGGAGTCGGAAGAGAAATACCGCATGGTTGTCCAGAACGCCATCGAAGGGATCCTGGTTACCCAGAACCTGAGGATCGTGTTCGCCAACAAGAGGGCTTCCGACTTTCTCAGGTATTCCGAAGAGGAGTTGATATCCAATCCGGATCCTTTTGAATTTATTCACCCGGATTACAGGAAGATCGTTGCGGAGAATCACCTGAAAAGGCTAAGGGGCGAAGAGGCCCCGGGGGTTTACTCCTTCAAGATCGTCAACAGGGATGGAGAGACCCGATGGGTGGATGCAAGCGGAGTGAGGATCCAATGGAAAGGAAAGCCTGCCATCTTGAATTTCTTCACCGACATTACGGAAAGAATGCGTGCCGAGGAAGAGAAGAAGAAACTTGAGGCCCAGATCCTGAAAATCCAGAAACTCGAGAGTCTGGGCAACCTGGCGGGCGGGGTGTCTCATAATTTCAACAACGTGCTTACCATTATCCAGGGACATGCCACCCTCGCCAGCATGGATATCGGTCCCGGGCATCCATCCTTTGAGAGACTCAAGAGAATCCAGGAGTTAGTCATGAAGGGCGCTAAAATCACCAAACAGCTCCTGGCCTATGCCATGAGGGTAGAATACCAGGTCGATGCTATCGATCTCAATCAGGTGGTGAAGGAAACATCCAATACCTTCGGTGAGACAAGAAAAGAGATCCGGATTCATCAAGACCTTTCGGAAGACCTCCACGGTATACGAGCGGATCGAGGACAGATCGAGCAGGTTCTGATGAACCTTTTCATTAATGCGGCAGATGCCATGCCGCTGGGCGGGGAGCTTTTCCTGAAAACAGCAAATGTCATCCATGAGGAAATGACCGGGAAATATTATCAACCAAAGCTTGGCAATTACGTACTCTTGAAAGTGACGGACACGGGAATGGGCATGGACAAAGAAACCATGCATCGCCTTTTTGAACCATTTTACACGACCAAAGGGCTTGCCGAGGGCACGGGGCTTGGACTGGCCTCCACGTATGGAATCATGAAAAGCCATGGAGGATATATCGATGTCTCTTCCGAAGAGGGGAAAGGAACCACCTTTGAAATTTACCTGCCTGCTTCGGAGGAGAAGCCCGATAGCGAAAATCTCTCCCACGGCGAACACCTGGAGAAAGGCACAGAGACAATCCTTCTGGTCGATGATGAACAGCAGGTTCTCGATGTGGGGGATGATATTCTCAAAGCCCTGGGATATACTACTTTACTGGCCAGAAGAGGGGAGGAGGCTTTGGAGATTTACAGGGAGCAGCAGGATCGCATCGACCTTGTCATCCTGGACATGATCATGCCGGGAATGGGTGGCGGAAGGACGTATGATGAACTAAAAGCAATAGATAACGGAGTTAAGGTGCTTCTGACCAGCGGCTATGCCGTTGAAGGCCAGGCGGACACCATATTGAAACGAGGCTGCAATGGCTTTATCCAGAAACCCTTCACGATCATGGGGTTATCGGTAAAGACAAGGGAGATTCTGGATGGAAGCTATAACCCCCATTGAACGATAAGGATCTCCGACAACATTTCATCCTTTGATCAAGTAAAGAAATCAGAGGTTAAGCCGGCCAGAGGCAGTCAAAATAAGATATCGAGGAGGTGCAACATCATGGCAAGAATTCTGGTTGTCGACGATGAGGCTGAAATATGTAGCTTTCTGAGAGACTTCCTGACCCCGAGGGGCCATAAGGTGGAGACTGCTCGGGACGGGCCAACTGCAATCGATAAGATCATGCTGCTTGCTCCCGAGATCGTGCTGCTTGATATCGTCATGCCGGGCATGGACGGCATGAAGGTGTTGAAGGAAATAAGGAGAATTGACGCTCAGCTTGCAGTGGTCATGGTCACCGCAGTTGGACATCAAGAACCTGCCACGAAATGCCTTGAACTGGGGGCGTTTGACTATATCACCAAACCCGTGGATCTCGATTACCTGGAGAACGTGATTTTAGTCAAAGCGTTGGATTCCATGTAGCCCTGCTCTCTCTTTAACTCACTCTATTGCCCATCTGTCAGCGGCGATCTGAAACTGTCATAAATCTGGCGAGCTAAAAATGCTTTTTGATTCTTCTGGATTTTCTTCCCGAAAATCGCTTTGTAATGCCTTTTTCTCTTCTTGTGATTTTCATCTCCATTCTCTTTGACCTTCATTTTCTAAGTTTTTGCCGCTCATGATAAGACCATCGGTTCGAGGAGGCAGATGACCGATGGGACAGAGAATCAGAAGACGAAAGTGCAAGCACTGCAGCCTGCTATTTTTCCCCGACCCTCGAAACGCTACCCGCCAACGCTACTGTTCAAAACCCCAATGCCGCAAGGGCAGTAAGGCCTCAAGCCAGGAGGAGTGGCTTCGCAAACCAGAGAACCAGGACTAGTTCCGGGGACCGCACAATTTGGCGAGAGTTCAGCAATGGAGAAAGGCCCACCCCCTGGTACTGGCGTCGGAAAGGCAAAAACACAGCTGCTGCGTTACAAGATGACATCGCCATGGCCGCCCGCCGCATACAACAATTGGGCAACGATATCCTCAACCCCCATCGCAAAGGAGGCCACCATGGTAGAAAAACATCCGATTTGTCCGGGGCGTCCCAGATTAGTAATCACCTAGTCCCTATCAGGCCGGACAAAATCTATGTTTCTATCGATCATAATTCCATCCACCATCGAAAAAAGCAATTCCTCACAGGGAACAGAGGTTGTCGTGACAAAATACCTGCACCCATAGAATGACTGTCATCATCCGGATTTGTATTTCCAACCGAAATTAACAACTTTGTTCCTGCATCAGTGATTACGGGTACGGGCCTAGAAGGAATCCCACCGCCTATATCGATGCTCCGGCCTACATCATCGCCGGCTCCTGCTGTCAGATACTGAAGAACATACAACTTTGCCGTACCACCAGGCACACAAGGATCTGAGTTTGGTATAAATGTGGTCACATAATAGACTCGATAAAAAACCGTTCCCTTTTCGAGAATTTTTTCACCTGCCGCCAACCGCAAGTACCATCCTTGATCGACCCGGACGTTGGAGTCCACGTCCCCAGTCTCGCTGTTCAGATCAGGAACCGCTGCTGTCGGGTCAGTCACATCAACCAAGTCTTGTTCTTCTAAGGTGACAGAAGTATGATTATCTTTGACAGCGTAAATTCTATCAGAACTGTTGACATTGCAAGCATCCTGGCGATCCCCCGTCCCGATAAAAATGAGATCGTAGGTTTTCTCAAGTGTAATGCTCGGTGGATAGAAAAACTTTCTTGTGTGGGCTGAGTCTGAACTAAACAAGATCTGACCTTGCCAATTATTGATGTTATCGTCACAACCGGGAAAAACCAGGGGATTGCCGCCTGAATCACTAAAGTTTCCAAATCTCCAGAGCTGACCGCCAAGGTCGCCCACGTAGACTTTCTCAACAAAGCCGTCGCTGTCCGAGTCAACGACGGCAACGGAGCTTGCGAAAGAGTAGTCCATGTGAGTTGCATTGTTAAACTTTTTTACTACGCTACCTGTCAAAACATCAATAGCCAAAACCGCCTTCCCCCTGGAATTGTCAACGCTGTATCCGCCGCCGATAAACATCACCGCTGTCCCCGTGTCTTCCGCACTGTCGGAAATTTTCACAAATCCGAATCGCGGTTCAGACCAACTCTCGCCTAGCTCCGGGATGATCGAGTCAGGAGCTGCTGCCAAGGGGACATGACCAAGAGAGGAGTCATTCTGATGCGCAATCCTCCAAAGAAACCTCGGTTCTTGAAAATCTGTGACATCCAATGCAAAATAACTGCTCCCCCCCCGCCTTTCTCCACAGATCAGGATTACTTGCTCCCCCGACTCGACAATACCATCTCCGTCGCTGTCGAAGATTTTCGGGCTGGAGTCTATGAAATACTGATGGCCGGTCCCTTCCAGAATGTACTTTAGACGCGAAAGCTGGTCAGGAGGGATAAAAGCCCACATTTCTGTTCCATCCAAAGCACAAACAGCGTGAAGCATACCATCATTCGATCCGTAGTAAACCACTCTCGTGTTCTCATCATGCTGAACAACCAGAGGTTCGCTGTGCAGGGCATCGCCGGTTATCAAGTTCCGGTTTTCAATTGTGTCTCCGTCCCCATCCCGATCGAAGACATCGGCTCCCCTAATATAATTGATAACCTGTTCCACCATGTAGTTTGGATTTCCAAGGACAGTATCAGTTAAACCAACATTGCTAGATTTAAATGCATTTCTTGAATCGGTCAAATTTTTTGCTTCTCCGAGATAGGTGAAAATATTTCTGGAGGAATTATGAATGTAGTTGGCTTTGTTTGAATTCGCCCAATCTTTAGTATCCCAGTATGGCGTCGAATTCTCCTTCATAGCGCCATTAGGCCAGGTTGCCAGGTTGCCCGACGAGTCTAATATTTCAGTATCATCTGACAATCCAAATTTTTTTAGGCTACCTTCCCAAAAATTTCCTCCGCTTGGCTTGAAAAAAGCTAAGTAGATCTCGTCACCACTCGTTGTCCTTGCGACCGGAACAACGGGCGCAATAAAGATGTTGGTCCTTGCGATGATATCCTTTACGGCTGCAATCAGAACAGATGACATATCCTCCGGAGATGAGGCAGAAAAGTGATATTTTCCATATTCTGGATCCGTGGTGTCATAAAGATTAAGGTGTCCGTTGCCATTGTTTGACGTATTAACAAGAAATAGGTTGCTCGCCTGATCACCCATGAATCCTATTGTGTAAGTAATCACGTTCTGAAATCCATTGCGATAACCCACAACGTCTTGAGTATACAAATAATAGGCGACGTCATCCAGATAGGTGGAACCGTTAACCTGGAGAGGCACTGCCCATACAGAAGAATCCGATGTTACATTCCCCTCACCAATACCATCTATCCCGTTATCTCCATCATAATCCTCAAAGGCCGTATTCGGGGGGAAGTAACTATTGGAGCTGCCGTTCTGATCCTGGGAAGAAACTCCCGGTGTGACCACAATGACAAAACTTTTTTGGCAATCCAGATCAAGAACGTGGGACGACGAGCTGTTGTAATAGCCTCCAATGCACGCAAGTCCCTCAGCAAGAGGCGAATAGGTCACTGTGGTCAGGTTATTCAGATTGTTGACGAAATTCGAGTCAAGAATATTGTCTTCAGGCTGGGGAGTGAGTGGTGTTTGTACTACAAGAGAAAGCGGTTGCACATTGGAGGCCCCTTCAGCGTTTGAGGTAAAGCTGTAAATCCCGAATTTCGCATTGTTTGCAGTCATTTTTGCGGCAGTCATTATGGCCTTTTTCGCAAAATAAAATCTTGTCTTGTTCGGCAAATCGGTTCCATCTCCGTCATAATTCCCGCTGTAAAAAATCCAGTCTAAATAATTTTTTGAATATATAAAATTGCTTGAGTTATCTATGATACCGTCAACGGCAGATTTGGAAGGTATTGCTGGCAAACTAACTGATTTTCCATTGATGACCCATGTGTTTCCACTGGTTGCTCGTACACTAAGAATGTGACCAGATGAGGCCAAGGACAGATCGTTCTGAACGGGAACCAAATAGTAGTCTGTTCCAGCTTTTATAATTCCATACCCCTCATCATTTGAAAAAACACTTCCACCAACTGGCGTATAATTAATCGTGTTATCGTACTTTGAATGCCACGTTATATGTCTCATAGAAATACCATTGTCTAGTAATATAACAATATTTGGAGGTAGATTTGAAGAATTTAAAACCGAAATACATGTATCGTCTCCGATGCACAATTTTTCAAGTGAAATGAATAACGAAAAGCATAGACTAAGAAACAATGTTAACGATTTTATTTTTTTCATTGATATACCTCTTAAATTGCTATTGTAATCTCCTATCCAATTTTAAAAACCTATACGATAAAATCCAACTTGTAACTGACATTGCCCACCTAAATTTGTATAGCCGTTACATTTCATTTTGTAGTTATGGGTTTTAAATGTTTCGATCTCGAATCCTGATCCTCTCGGGGGTCCTGAAGGCCCTCTGTATTCAATTTCTCCGGAAAAAAATTGCTTTAAACTCAGAGGATATGTTTCCGTGAGATCTTCTTCATTTGGGAAATATGATTTTTCGCTCAACGTTGTATAACTAGAATTGTATAGATCAGAACGAACAGCTGCATAGTGTGTTGCCGCCTCAGCAGCGTAAAACGCAAGCTTGGATTCTCTCTCATTCACTGATATTTGAATTTCCGTTTCACTTGTCGTTGAGATCGAGAGGCCCATTATCGTTAGAAGAATGAGAACGGTAAGTGCGATTACCGTAACATTTCCTTTTTGATTGATATTTATATATATATCTTTCATTTTTCCTCCACTATATGGCGGTTTATTTCTGTCAAATTTCTGGAATATTCTCGTGTTCAAGAATCAATTGTAAAATGCGCTATAATTGTGGTACATTTTTCAGCTCATGATTCTATGAGTTTGATGCAAAAGCTATACCATCAGAGGGAACCACGTTATCAATGGGAAATTAAAAGAAAATCCGGTTTCGCTCGTTGGTATTATAGTTGCAGGCGGGTGTAAAATTTCTTCCCAGTTGTTAAGAAATTTTAGAGCTGATTTATGATGGATCCAAATGATCCGGGTAAAGAGAGTTTTTGGCCTCTTGAGATGCATCTGGAGAGGACATCGTTCGTTCAAAAGCTATGTGTGGTCGTTAATCGTCTCGGCAACCTGTTGACCTTGGCCAGGTACAACCTAAAACCCAAGGACGCATAGACTTGGGTACTGAAAAATTCGAGACGTTGACCTAGGCCTATGGGGAGGTGTGTTCAAAAATTCACAGAAAATGCTACGTTGGGGCATATCGGGTTCCCGGAGACACTCTGAACAGGATTTAAAAGATGAATGCCGTTCTTTTTTTTCCGTCCCGGTTGAAAATTCCCTATTTATGGATGGACACTAGCTCCTATCTGGCCGAGATAAAGGGATTTGGAAAACGATTATAACGGGCAGGTCTTGAGCAAGGAGCAAAGCTAGGCCGTATAAACCATGCACCTTAAGTTTTCGTTGGCATGTGCCGATCTGAAAAGAAAATGGACCGTACCGGTGGGTAGGCAAGTGCCCAAAGAGGGGGAACATGTCCTATGGGTGGAGGAAGAGACCCTGGGAAGGGCTTGTCTTCGTTGGAGGGGATGTTTGTATCCTGTCTTTGCAGTCCCGATTGGCAACCGATCATTGGTAACCGGTAGTGACTGATTCGTGAAGGATCCAAAGAGAGGATCACAGGGGAGAAAGGGGGCCATTTACTCCGCAACTACATGATCATAGAATGACGCCACGGTCTCTTATACAGATCGAATGAAAGGTTTCCTGGCCATGGAAGTGCAACGAGTTCTCATTGATCAAGGGGGGATGGCGTTGGTCCGCTGCCCGACGTGTCAGCGGGAAGAAGTCTTCTCCGCACTGAGACTTCGAGGCAAGCACAGAGTGAAATTAAAATGTAGATGCGAATCCGTCTTTGAAGTTGAAATGGAGTTTAGACAAAAGCATCGAAAAGAGACGGACCTTGATGGCTTGCTCAGTAAATGTATGCAGGAGGGAAAGTGGGGTAAATTGATTTGGGAAAGCTCGGAAAGCAATTTGCGTCCCGCCAACTGTAAGATTAGGAATATTTCTGTCCTCGGTGTTGGATTGGTTTTATCCAGAAAGCTCAAAATTAAGCCAGGCGATCGAATTAGATTGGAATTCCGACTCGATACACCTAAATCGCCTGAGATCAGGAAAGAGGCTTTGGTGAGACATGCGAACGGCAATTATCTTGGGTGTGAATTCTTGAATGGCGAAAAGCAAGATAGAACACTAGGATTTTATGTTTTGTGAATGAAAAACTCGCTCGGTTCATCTGATGTGCTGAGTTATGATTTCGCTCACAAAATTTCTTAATGCTCTCGAGGGCCTGGTCAGCCAATCACTTCACTGGATCGTTTGCCGTGACCTAACCATGACCCTGCCGAACTAGCCCTCTCTCACTCCTTTCCGTTGATCTTCTCCCTCAAGATATTCGAGCACTTGAAACCGACCACTCTTCTGGAACCCAACGTTATATCTTCCCCGGTCGCAGGATTCCTCCCCCTTCGTTCCTTCTTGTCCTTCACATAGAATTTTCCGAACCCGCTAATCATGACGCCTTCGCCACTTTCAAGGGTCTTTTTGATGATCTCCAGGAGGGATTCAATGACTTCGGCAGAGAGCTTTTTGGGAAGGCCGACTTGGCTGTAAAGGGATTCCGTCAGTTCTGTTCTGGTTATCTTCATGGTGAGTGCTCCTAGTAGGCGTAAATACAAAGAGAAGATACCAGGAGATGGGAATTTTGTCAAGAATTTACCGAGCTTACATACCCTCAGGTCGATTCTCTTGCGTGGGTCTTTCAAGGTGATCTGTCTCTAGAAGATCAGGTTTGACCAAGACCAGAGGGTTGTGTTGCACCGACTTAACCATTGACACAGGATGCAAGATAGCTTATAGTCCGGTTCAAAAAAAAGCGCTTCTTAACCCTGAAGGGGGCGAAGGAAGAACTTTCTGTTTCACAGTATCCAAGCCATAAAAAGAAAGGGGGTGATACGGCTCGTCATAGAATCAGAAGGATAAAGTCAGAATGCTTCTCTTGTCGTAACTTTATCTCAAGGAGGACTGTGCCATGAAAAGATTGATGAGTATAACAGTAATTACAATACTTTTCGGAGTTTTTTTCTTTGGACATGTCGCTCTTGCAGGCAACCCGCCATCTGACTATTTCGTAGATGAAACCAAGCTACCTTTCGACCCTTCACCTGGGGCGAAAGCGTATTGGGGAATCCACAAAAATGCAGGTTATCGCGTCGAAGTTCCGGAGAATTGGAACGGAGACTTGGTACTTTACTGCCATGGATATAGAGGGACCGGTGCCGAGTTGACGGTTAGTGATCCGTCAATCCGGGATTTCTTGATTACGAACGGCTATGCATGGGCGGCATCAAGTTACAGCACCAACAAGTATGACGTTGCCGCAGGGGTAAAGGACACCCACGCACTTGGGAAGTTTTTTAACGGTTTGGTTGGTAAACCGAATCGTGTTTACGTGATCGGGCACTCCATGGGCGGTCACGTTACGGCAAAGATTATTGAGCAATATCCGAAGGCTTATGACGGTGCCTTGCCAATGTGTGGCGTCATGGGCGATACCGAGCTTTATGATTATTTTCTCAGTTATCAGCTTGTGGCGCAGGCTATCGCTGGGATTGATGCACAGTTCCCGTCCCCTGCCGACCCCGAGTGGAACGCAATTGTGGATGAAATGAGAGAGACATTCGGAAGCGATCCGGCAGGATTCCCGTATTCATTGAGTCCAGCAGGGGAAAAACTCCGAACAGTTACAATGTATTTGTCGGGCGGTGAACGACCTTTGTTCGATCACGCTTTTAGCTACGGCTTTTACGCTAATTATGTCCTAGGCATCAACCTCGGTGATGGAACCCGTGATATAGCTGCCGGCAACATGATGGAGAACATTGATACGATTTATCAACTGGATGGGAATTCGGAGCTTACACCGGAAGAAGAAGAACTCAATGCCATGGTTCTCAGAGTTGAATCAGATCCCCAAGGAAAGCATCCAAACGGTCTTGCAAATATCCCGCCGGTAGCGGGCGATCCCACAATACCGGTATTAAGTTTGCACACAATCGGTGACATGTATGTCCCGCTATTGATGCAGCAGATTTACGCAAAAAGGGTAATTGACAATGGAAAAGCGGATCTCGTAGTTTTTCGAGTGGTTCGCGACGTAGGCCATTGCGGGTTTACCACTGAGGAGCAGGAGATTGCATTCTGGGATCTTGTAATGTGGGTCGAGAACGGAGTTAAACCGTCTGGTGACGATTTGTTAACACCATCTGTTGTTGCTGACCCTGGGTTTGGTTGCACTTTTACAACCTCACAGCGAGGCTATGATTCATATCCGTGCCAATGAAGATTGCAGGCTTTTATCTTATGACCGAACTTTTGCCCTTGCCGAGTGGCGGGTTCAGTGCCCTGCCACTCGATTAGGGGCAACCCGATAAAACCAATGATCACACGGCTGTTGCTCCCTCATTGTTGCTGGACACCTCATTAGGCGGCAGGGAATATGTTCATTAACGCCAAGTAGTCCGGATCGCTTCGAGGCGCCCAGGATCGAGGATCCTGATCAACCCATTTGTCTGGTCGATAATCTTCTGTTGGCGAAGGAGCCTGATCTGTTTGTTCACCATTTCTCGACTCGCTCCAATCATGGAGGCTAAATCTCTCTGCGTCACACGGACACTAATGGTTGTGATCCCTTTTTCTTCAATCCCGAACATCCTACCCAATTCCAGGATCTTCTTGACCAATCGGTAGCGGATGTTCAAAAAGCGCAAATCGGCTACCATGGAATCTGCGCTTCGCAATCGGGAAACAATGATCCTTAGCATCTGCAGCACCACATCGAAGTGATTGCGGAGAAACTCAAGGAACTCTTCACGGCGAAAACAAATTACCTCTGTTTCCTCTATGGCTTGAACGGTTGCCGATCGGGGCTTCCTATCAATTAAGGAAATCTCGCCCAGGATTTCCGGAGGCGATAAGATGGCCAAAATGAGCTCCTCGCCCTGTGAGGACGGGATTGTGACTTTTACACGGCCTTTTTGGATGACGTATAGATCATCCCCCTCGTCCCCTAAATTAAAGAGGATTTCACCTTCCGGATACTGTCTTCGAACTGCCAATGCTAACAAGCGGGCCAGGTCGGCTTCATCCAAGCTGGAAAAGAGTTTGATGTTTTTGAGAAGCTGCTCCACCTATACTCCTCCTCGTGCAATGACATCTGTGGTGCCCATGTCTGTTGCGCAACCTCCTTCCTCGGGAAGAACACCACTCAAAAGCGTTGAAAGGAACACTGTTCCATGCATCAGGCAATGGTCTACTCGTTTTGTGGGTTCTTAAAGAGAAGATAAGATGCGATTCAGAAAAACAAAGGGATTTGTGGTGCTGCGAGCAAGTGAAAATTAACCGTGAGAGATGGGCATTCTCAGGACTCTCTCGGTAAGGTTTCTACTCGGAACAAGCCGTGTGATGTTTTTCTTTGGCCGCTTCTCGTGTTCCCTCAATAAGCACAAAATACGGATATTTCGCAACCCCCACCACGTGTGGTATTTAAGACAAGAGATAGGAGTGAATGAGCCATTGGCCATGCCCATTGAATTATCGGAATTATAGGTCCCACATCAAAATGGCCAAAAGGAGCGGTTTCCGCATAAAACTAAAGGCCAACGGGCTCTTTGCCGATAAAAGATGCATGGGGGTTAAGGCGAGCATAGTTTTCCGTGGGAATCTATTCTTAGCACCTTCTCCTTTTCGCGTTCTGGCAAGGGCCGAGACATAAACGTGAGCAAAAGACAGACTCCGTCTCCAGTAAATAAATCTCGATACCCAATGACCATTCTTAGACCACAGTCGGGGGATGCTAAATATGAACAATGTGCTGGTTATTGATGATGACGATAGCATTCGAAGAATTCTTCGTGTATTTCTCGTGAGTTCAGGTTATGCTGTGGCAGTTGCAAACAACGGAGAAAATGGAATTGTCTTATTCGATAAACATGAATTCGATATTGTTATCACTGACATTCGTATGCCCCTTATGGATGGGAATCAAGTGGCCGAACATATAAGAAAGTCAGATAAGTCTGACACGCCGATTGTGGCGATTACGGGCTACCCAGATGAAGTCAGGAGAGAGATGTTCGATTTCATGATAGTCAAGCCATTTATTTTAAAAGATTTACCGAGGATCATCGAGTCGGTAGTTGGAAGACGTACCGATGATTCTGACCCTCTTCAGTGACGATGGTATCTGTCGAAGTGAAGCCTTCTTTCGCCCAGGGGGGTTGTATGTTGTCATCGGAACTCTTAGGGGATATTCGGTTTTCAAAAGGCGTTTTGGATTCCGTGAATCTCCGCCTGTTAGCATTTCAATCAGCCCAATGCTCCGAGTTGCACGAGCGGCCTCCGAGATTATTTCAGGACCTCTTCGATCTTTTCAGCTAAGTCGCCCAGCCAGAATGGTTTCGGAAGGAAGCCATCGGCGTTTTGGATAAGATGTTCCTGTTCAGGGCCTTGAAGGAAATACCCGGTAGCTATGATGACCTTCAAACCTGGACAGATTTCCTTGAGAAGCGGGCACAATTTATCTCCCCGAATGTCTGGCAAGCCTAGATCAACGATGGCTAATCCGATCAAGCCGACGGCACTCCCAAGGATTCGAAGAGCTTCTTCTCCTCTCTTGGCTACCAGGACGTCGTGACCGAGATGTGTCAAAACTTCCTGGACTACATTTTGGAGTATATCATCATCTTCGACTAGCAGGACAGAGTATTTTCTCATAGTTTTCTATCCTGGTGTATCAGTGGACGAGATCTCTATTTAGGTTATGGACCATTTCGCGTGCGTACTTATGATGACGAACGAATACCTGACATACCCAACATAGGGGTAAAGAGCCCTTCTTCTTTTGAAGTTGGCTCTTGAGATCCTGGTTTTCCTCTTTCAATTTCCTGTTTTCCTTCGCCGGTCCCTCGGCCTCCGCCCTGACTTGATTTATCAATTCCAGAGAATTCTTCGAGGCACCAAAAATTTTATTGATGGATCTTTCATCACCCGATTGGATAATTTCCATCAAGGCCTCTATCGCTTCCCCTGGCCTCTCTATCCCATTGCCCGCAGTCAAAGAAGATTGCATGCTCTTACCCTGAAGACTCGCAGTCTATTTGTCCTTTCCTGTCTCATTTGTTTTCGGCAATATGGCACATTTCCTTAAACGCTAAATAACACCCAAAGTTGACCGCTCCCAGCAGAACGACTTGACATTGAAATCAAGGTACGCCTGATTGGAATAGACGCCCCTGAAAAATCCAGAAAGAAAAGGGACCCCGGACAGCCGTATAGTCAACAATCAACGAAATACCTCGCAGACTTGGTTCTGAATAAAACCGTCGACATCAAAGGATATGGCCTGGACCGCTATGAAAGGCTTTTGGGCGTTGTCTTCCTAAACGGTAAGAACATCAATCTCGAGATGATCCAAGCTGGTTTGGCGGAAGTCTACCGTGGTAAACCACCAGGAGCTCTTGATCTCGGGCCGTTCTGGCAAGCTGAGAAGGAGGCAAGGGAAGCGAAAAGGGGCATGTGGGCACAGGGGGAGAAATATGTCAGTCCTAGAGAATGGCGGAAGATGAATAGGTAAGGATGAAATCTCCACTCAAAATAGACAAAGAAAGAGCCACAGAGATTGCACGATTACTCCACCACGCCTTTTCGACTACAGGCATCCATGGCCGGAACGACATGCCAGCAGACACTCTCCCAGTGGGCGTTAAAAGGGGTTCTTTGGAGCACTTGCTTTTCATTACCCTAACCGTTTCAATAAATTACCAGAGAGACGCCAACGTACTCTGGAACGTTTCGAGAAAAACCTTTGAGGACCCGGAGACACGGTATCTCTATGATCCAGAAGCACTCCATATAACCAGATTCGACAAGGTTGTTGGTGACATGCAGAAATATGGACTTTCGAAGAAACCAAGAAAGGATCCAAGCATCTGGAAAACAGTGGGAGTGACTTTTTATAAAAAGTGGGAGGGGGACCCGAGAAAATTCTTGGGAGACTCCGAATGGGATGCGTTGACCATATTGAGGCGCCTGAAGGAGGACTCTCATCTTTACAGAGGCCGTTCAATTCCAGATTACCCCTTTCTTCGTGGTAATAAGCTTGGCCCGTACTGGGTGCGAATGCTGAGAGATAATACCGGCATCAATAGAATAACGAATTTGGAAAAAGTGCCCATCCCGGTGGATATCCATGTAGCGAGGGCAACCCTGGCCACTGGTGTGGTGTACGGGCAATTCAGCGGGAAACTTACCGAGCTTTTCGGCTACATTCGAGAGGCATGGTTTCAAGGGGTGCAAGGACTGAAACTCAAGAACCGGCCTATGATAGCCCTAGACGTTGATAAGCCTCTTTGGCACTTGTCAAAGTACGGATGCACGAAACGGGACCAATTAACCGGTGATTGCCCGCTTTTCCCGGCCTGTGAGACTAAGGACTTCTGTACTGGAGGCAAAATCAAGATTCAGGGGAATTACGCCGAGTTGAACACATGAGTTCCCTGTGTTTGATTCCCTGGGAGAGGAAGAAAATCTGAGACAGGAATCCAGAAGTGGAACCCACCCGAGCAAGAAATCAGTCTTTCCGGGTTTTCAGCGGGTGGAGAGGAATAAATCAAGGCCCCTGAGGCGAAACAAGATGGCCGTTCGGAAACGGTTTTTCTTCGGAACCCATAGGCTGACTTCAACATGGTTTGAATTTGGGAATTCAGCCTCTCCACTCTCGCGTTGCTTACTGAGTATCCAGGGGCGCTCCATGTCGAGTAAATGCTGGTGCCGGTGAGACAGACTATATCACCCACTCCGCCCACTGAAAACCCGGAAGTGCCGGAAAAAGAGTAAGGCAAAATAAGAATCAATGGTTAGCGCTCCGATCTTTAATTCCTTGATATTTGACGATTCATTTTGTAATCTTTAAATCAAATTGGCTTGGATTCAGGTGAGGCCGTGACTAGATTTCGGACGGCAAGCGAGTCTCCTATTACCGGTCAGCACGAGGAATTAGTTCGGCATACCACGTAAGTGAAGCCATGTGCGCCATCATAAGCACCGGCCGTCTGGGACCACAATGATTGAGGCCCCTGTTCTGAGTGTAGGTTACTGTGGAAGATACGGCCTTCACCATCTCTCATTACCTGAGCCCAAACCTCAGAAGGATTAAGGGGGGCATACTAATGTCTCAAAACGACCTCATTCTTCTGGAACAACTCCTAAATCAGCGTCTCGCTGAAATCGGTGAAGAGCTTTCACTTCCTGATTATTTTGAAATTTTCTCTGCCGAGCACATACTTAAGGACGAAGAGCTATCGTACGAGGAGATTATAAACGGAATTGTGGATGATGGGGGCGACGGTGGGATCGATTCTTTCTATTTCTTCCTCAACGGTACATTATTTAACGAAGACCTCGAACTAGCTTCTCTGAGACGTAATGTCCAACTCAAACTTGTAATGATCCAGTCGAAGTCCTCGGCCGGATTCACCGAGACTGGTATAGATAAATTCATTAGTTCTGCTAGAGATCTTTTTGACCTTAATAGATCAATGGAAGAGCTTGGGGGCGTTTATAATATGGCCTTGCTTAAAAAAGTCGCCCAATTTAGAAAAACATACCTTACGCTGACGTCTAAATTTCCGGACTTGACCTTTCGTTACGCATATGTTGCGAAGGCAATTCATGTTCACCCGAACGTGAAACGTAAGATAGTTTCGCTGCAAGATACTATTACACACCTCTTTTCACCAGTTCACTTCTATTTCGATTTTGTCAACGCCTCCCAGCTCTTAGCATTAGCTCGTAAATCACCTTCACGGTCATACGAACTCCCCCTTGCGGAGAATCCTATTTCGACCGGGCAGGAGGCGTACGTGTGCTTGGTGGCATTGCCTGATTTTCATGCGTTCATAACTGATGAGGAAGGGCGCTTTCGGGGTCATCTCTTTGAAGGAAATGTCCGTGACTACCAAGGAAGGACAGAAGTCAATCAGGAAATCAGAAAAACGCTTGAACATCCTGGGTCAGAGGACTTCTGGTGGCTGAATAATGGAGTGTCAATTCTATGTTCTCGATCGAGCCTTAGTGGAAAAGTACTTACCATTGAAGATCCGGAAATAGTGAACGGATTACAGACCTCTCGTGAAATCTATGAGACCATGCCCAACATGGAGAGAACTCGAGAAAAGCGGAATGTCCTTGTCCGTATTCTCAAACCCAAAGACGATGGTAGCCGAGACAACATCATAAAGGCTACCAATAGTCAGACACAGATTCCACCTGCTTCCCTGCGTGCAACGGACAAAATCCATAGAGACATAGAGGATTATCTTTCCCCTCGAGGATTGTTCTATGATCGACGGAAAAATTATTATAAGAATATTGGAAAGCCGATTAAGCATATCATCGGTATCCCGTTCATGGCCCAAGCTGTCATGTCATGTGCTTTACAAGATCCTGCAAACGCAAGGGCTCGCCCCTCAAGCCTGATCAAGGATGATGCGGCTTATGATCGGATTTTCAACCCATCTTATCCTTTAGACGTGTACTACAAATGCGCCGAAGTGGCCCGCAAGGTAGATTCGTTTCTTAGGACTTCCGAGGATAAGTTCTACAGAGATCACCGAACCAACCTGAGATTCTATGTGGCAATGCTTGTCACCCTACGTCTGACAGAGTTGCCTAAACCTTCGATTCCGCAAGTGGCTGAGATTGATCTCTCAAAACTCAATGGAGATGTTCTTTCGGAGGCTGCGAGCGACGTTCGATTTGAATACGAAAGACTCGGGGCGACAGATCAAGTCGCAAAGGGAGCGATACTGCACAAAACTCTTCGTAGTCAGCACCAATCCATAACTCAACAGCGCCTCAGGGCGCAATCTAGTACACGTCGTCAATTGTCAGACATCTAACACAATAGTCAGCATAAATATGTTACGTCGTAGTATTATGCCCCTATTTTTTTGAGACGATTCTTTCAGCTTAGACGATGCTATCGACTGGCTCTTTTGAGGTTTGTCCATTTTGACTCAACAAACTTAATGCTTTCTCTCCAGCAACTAGTTTTACGTTGTATGTCCACACCTTCCATTCTAGCCTCAATATGGACCTCAACAACGTCACTATTGTTTCCTTTAAATGTTTGCGTCAAAGCTTCAAGCAGACGCACTTCATTCAATTTCCAACAAGGCGGATTTGGATTACTTCTGCAATCAGGAATGCTCCTTGGAAACAAGTATATGCAAGGAGGAGGGACATTGCGTGTTCCTAACGTAGTAATTCTCTCAAGGTTCGATGAGACCTTAGGACATGGCCTTCCTCGAGTTCCACATACCATATCCCAAATGACTAAACCATCCACTTTCTGCTTTCGATGTATAATCTCAGCGCTCAGCCTAGTATGAATACCAGACCATGCGTTCTTGACAGGGTCCGACCCAGGATTCTGACACAACGACCAGATAATGAATTCATCTGCGTTGGGAGGGCGCTCAAAAATATTCGTATTATTGCCATCAAGACACCCTTTTGTTTCAATTATGCTCACTCGCCCGTCCGGCATGAGCAGTTCATAATCATGCCTTTCACCTGCACCTGAAAAACTCCACTTTCGAATACTGCCTGCAGATTCCATGTAATCCAATACAGTTTCCATGAAGTCTTTTTTTTCCACCATAGAGGCAGCTTGAATACCACGTAGACGCTCTATTGCGCTTCTGAAAAGTCCAGAATCCCAAAATTCAATCTCAGAAAGTCCATGGGAGCCAATCCTAGAAGCCTCTTTTCTTAATGCATCAGCATAGGTATTAATAGCTTCTTTCACTTCGGGAAGAAGTTTGCAAGGGATGATTTTGCTTATCGAGTTGGTCATTACGCAGCCTTTAATAGGAGACTTCGTGTTGCAAGATGATAAAGAAGGTGCTGTTCCAACCAAGAGACAACCGGGACTACCAAACCGTCACCGACTAAATGGTAAGCTTCATTGTAATTCCTAGGGAGCTTGAAATCATCCGGCAGACCCATCAGGCGAGCTCCCTCGCGTGGAGACAGAAGTCGGGATCTAATCTCCTTCCCGTTGACAAATAACAGAATCTGTCTACTTGAACCCCCTACCGGTGTTCGTAAGCAACCGCTCACCTGGTCGAAGCGCACTTCTGCACGCTGTACTCTTCCCTGTTCGTTCCTGCGCGTGCGTTTATAGACGGCCCCTATAACTGGCTCATTGAATTTTTGCACCTTGTTTACCTTACGCAAATTGGCATCAGACATTAAAGATAGCAACCGTTGGGTCTCAGCGGATGTATGCCAACGAACGCCCTCCGGGTTTTTCTCTATGACTGAAGCAAGAGCAAGCCTCCCCGGTGGAGGAGAAGGCATATTCCACCAGATCCAGAACTTTCTCAAACCATGAGGCAGCGTTTCGTATGCCTTGCGAATCGGTTTTGGGTGCCATAGGTCCAATGGCGTACTCCTTGTCAGCACGCTTGATATTCTCCAGTAACTTTTGACCGCCACAATAAACAGTCGCTGTCTAGACTGGGGCACAAAATGAACGGCATCGATAACCATTGGCCCTACCCGATATCCGGAAGACGTAAGTGTATCAAAAAGAACCAGGAAATCCAGCCCTCGATTTGAAGTCAAGGCACCTACAACGTTTTCAAGTACGATAACAGGAATTCCTCGACCCTCCTCATCAAGGGTCTTCATTAGATGCCAGAAAGGCCAAAAAGTTCCGCTTCTCTTGCCATTCAAGCCTCTTCCGAGACCAGCCAATGACAAATCTTGGCATGGAAAAGATGCCCATGAAAGAACAGGGTTTCCACGTAAATTGCTCGTCGTCAGCTTAGCTACATCCTCCACCAATAGCTCTGGGGATGGTCCGTGATTAAGCCTGTAAGCCTTGGACTTTTTCTCGCACCATTCGTTAGCAAACAGACAACGCCATCTTGCTCCAAGTCCAATACGAGCCATGCCGCCGCCAGCGAAAAAGTCGTAAAAATTGAGTCTATCTTCATTCATTTTTTCTTTTCCCAAGGAAATTCTTTATCGTAGTTTCTAATTTTTTCTCATCCTTGGTTTGACATTCCCAGACAGTCAGTATACCCCAGCCGAGTTTTCGAAGCTTATCAGCATGCGCTTGGTCTCTTTTCTTGTTCCTATCGAGCTTTGGCAGCCAATAATCCTGGTTTGACAGCGGGCGCTTTGCCGCAGGGCAGTTTTTGTGTCCGTGCCAGAAGCAACCATGTACAAAAATAACCTTTTTTCTACTGGGAAAAACTAAATCGGGATTGCCTGGCAATTCCTTTCTATGGAGCCTATAACGGTAACCAAGGCCATGCACTAGTCTTCGCACTTTTATCTCTGGCTTAGTGTCCTTGCTCCTGACACTTGCCATCGTATATCGCCGCTGCTCCGGGGTCAGGTTGTCTCCCATGGTTCACCTTTGGAATATCTATCTCATAACCTTGGGACGTGTCAAGGAAAAATACAACCTATGGTGCACAATAAGGCTGAAATCACAACTGGTAGAGTTTATTTGAGCATAAAGCTCTTTGGCTGAAAATCTTGTTTTGTAGATGCCTTAGCAGGTCTCACCTTATCAGCCGTCTCCGAACAGGCCTACCTCGTTGCGGCAGTTTGAATGAGAGTTTTGTCTCGATCATCCGCCTTGGTATATTTATGGTCGGTCAAGGGCAGCAGGACTACAGCGCAACAATGGTTCTTTTCTCGTTTGAGCTTACAGGGCTAGTCATCGGTTTAGTCTGTCATTTAGAAAGATTTCGGGAGGAGTTTTATTTAAAAAGCACTTTGGGTTCGCCTTCTCGTGGCTTAAACCTATCTAGTAAAATGTTAAAGATCCTTTAACGTTAGATTTCCCAACGAATGCTGTGATAATACTACTCAGAATTCTCTCACAAAACAACGTTAAGATCTGGAAGGATCTCTCAATTCAAGGGTCAGGTGGACGTATAATTTTTGTCAATCAAAAGACAGATTGCAAACGAGGTCAGAACCTCTTGACGTCTGGGTTAGGATCAAGGTATTTTTCTTTTGAGTACAACTTCATGATAATCGGTGAACTCCAGGGAGAATTCCTGTTCGAGACCTGCGTTCTTGAATATGGCGACATCCATTGCCCCCATTTTTTTCTCAAGTTGCGGAAATTCAGAGTTATAGAAGCCGGAAGAAGTAACTGGGACACCATCAATCGCCACAGTGTAGCCCTGCGCTTCCAGTTCACCGCATATGATCCCTAGGGCCGAATTTTGCTCATCTTCTTTCAATGCTTCGAATATTTTCTGTATGTTCATCGTCAACCCCCGTTTTTTCTGGGTTCCATGCTGCTCAAGAAAGTGCCAAAAGTCTTAGCTCCGATTACTCCTGCCGTTTTTCTACTCACTTTAAGAAAAATCCAGAGGCCCTCAGATTTAAATCCTTATACTCCTGGATCGCCCAGCCTGCTTGTTGCAAGAGTTGGTCGATCTTTTGCACGGCTCTCTGTTCTGGTTCAATCGTGACTTCGCTTATTATTCCCTTAGAATTCAGGCCTGGATTATAACATTGTGCGGCCACATTCTGTCAATGATTCAACCAGCCTCAAGAGAAAATCGGTTCAGCAAAAGCCAAAATCAGATTGCAATGAGAAATTAGGCCTCCCTCAAAGACCTTGAACGTACTTGTCAGGAGGCCACTTTCGAATCAATTTAATCACTCGCTAAGCTTTCTTTCGTCAGATTCTCCAAAATCTCTCCCATCCGACTTCGTCCACGCCAACTCCGCATAATGAGCGATCTTCTCCAGATCATGCTCTTTCATCTTCCCATTCCACATTCTCAAAGAATACCGCAAAATGTTCCAGACGCAGACTTCAGGCTTTGTGATTGACATCAGATCAAGACCCCCAGAATCTGAGCCCGGATTTTCAATCCCGTATTTCTCCAAGGTTTGCTCTCGGATGTATTCCTCCATGTGCTCGGAGAACCTCTGCCAATTGGCCACCCTGTCAACAGGCATATTCAACCCCTCCTTTCCTTGCCCTGTCCTTGAAACCCTCACGGATAAGGATCGTCAAACTCCCTTTTCACTTTCCTTTCGATTATCGTAATGGGGATAGCATTAAGAATCTCGTCTTCCCTGTCCAAACCAAATACTTCGAGGATCTTCGCCTGTGTCTCCTCCTTGAGATCCTTGAAATAGATATCCACCCTCTTTGTCTCCATATGACCTCCTTTACTTGAGCATGCCCAGGATGTTCCCGCCCACCTTCTGAAGCCTGTAACTCGACTCCGCTGACAGTCCGTCAAACTGTGAAGCCCTGGTATAAGCGTTTACCACATGAAACATGGTCCCGCCGGCCTCAAGTCCCCATGCCCATTCGACCGCATCCTTCTCCTCTTTCCCCAGCTGGAACTGATGGTTAAATCTATTCATCGTCGAAACAGGGTCATCCACTTTGCTTTCCGTGGATAACCTCAACTGGTTCCTTTGGGAGTCAAGCTCGTAGGAGACCCTTTCCAGAACCTCCGGGAAATCCGCAAGGATCTTTCTCGAAACATGGCGATAGGATGCAGAGACTTCCGTCTTTGAGATCAACCCGTTGGTGCAAACCAATCTCAGAAAGAAGGCGGCAATGGAAAGGGAGGCAAGACCCACTTCCGAGTTGGATATGGCGATCCCGGGGGTCATCCTGTCTCCGTTGATTGAAAAGGATTTCTCCCCATCCGGGATGCTCAGCACCATGAACTCATGGTCAAGATGACATTGAACAGAGGTATCCGGTTCATATCCAAGGGAGTCCAGTCTTTCCAGAATCTCGAAGTTATCCACGGGCTTATACCTTGGGGTGAAAACCGCCCTGACCTCATCCCCATCGAATCGAACGAACAGCTGTTCGTTTTTTTCCTTCTCGATCCAGTGATTCAAATTCAAGGCCTGAAGATCATGCGGGCACCTGCTTATGTACTGATAGGGAACCCCCAGTCTCCATGCGATGGACCTCTGGGCAATAAGCCTCATCCGGTGGGAATCAGTCCCGATATTCATCTTTTCCAGGTGATCGAAGGAGATCGAATGCACATCGACCAGCCTGTCCGTACAGTTTTTCGACATCGCATCCACCAGGTCCAGGACCTTTCCAAGGGTGGTGAGTTTCTTATCCATAGTCTCCTCCTTTCAGTAAGCTCAAATTAATAGGTCTCCTATTATTTTGGGAGATCGGCGCCTCCCAACCTTGTCATTTTCTGTCTGAATGGAAAAACCGGAATCTTCTTGTGATGGAAAACTTCCGTGAAGAGAATTTCTGTTGCGGCGGGCTTGGTTGATTGCGTTTCCTGTTTCCCTTTTCCCCACGGCCGGATTCCGTGATGACCCTGGAGAACCTCCTCAACAATTCCTTATTCAGAGGTTGAAACGGGTACGCCATTGGAATCACCCCCTTCTAAGTCAAAGGCCAGGGGACTTCCCAGGTCAAATAGAGCCACACTCACTGGCATGGAAATGGTGGGATAGAGCATTTCCATCTCTTCCTTGACCATCTGCGAGGTGCTTCCGTAAGGGGTCTTTTCACTCCGTTTGGATGTCAAAAGCAAAATCCCTGTCTCAACGCTACCCTTGTCAAACCCTACCTGAAGCCTGAAAAGCCCTTCCAGGATGAACTCATAAGCGCAAAAGTTTCCCTCGATGGCCACCCCCCTCTTGAATCCTTTGTAAGCGTAACGGCGATTCTCAAGGATTTTCAAATTGTCGTTTTCTTCTCCTCTCCATGCCATTTCCTGAAGAGCCTGTCTCAAGAGCTCTCCCCGGTGCAAGGTCCCGTAAAGAACGTCGTTTATGTATTCCAGGGTCGCCCTCACATCGTTTTCCATGTTCTTTTCCTTGATGACTTCCTCCGACCCTCTAAAATGCAATAGCTCAAAGGGCATAACTCTCTCTCCTTTCCACCTCCCAAGACGGTGAAATCACCGCTAGGGACGGTTTAATTTCTCTCTCCATTCATTGGGGTATGGGTGATAAGAAAAACCTGCCTACTAACCGAATAGGCGGCTCTGGGTGGGGATTTGGGTATCCTGATTGTCCGCATCCCCCAAGATCTCATCGAGGAAGAGGGACTTTTTCGCCGGCTGGCCAAGGTAGGTCTGGGAGTGGCAGAGATAGAGAAGGTTCATGGCCCGGGAGATTCCAACGAAGCAGATTCTCCTCTCTTCTTCAATATCCCCTTTCTTGGTGGGCATGATCCCTTCGACCAATCCGATGAGAAAGACAACGGTGAACTCCAACCCCTTGGCCTTGTGGATGGTCATGAGGTTCACTCCTTTCCTGTTATCCGTGACAGACTCATCCCGGAAAGTTTCCGTGTACTCCAGGAAAGACCCGATGTTCTTGAATCTCGTCCCGGCCAGCTGCAGCTGATTGATGTTTGCAATCTTTACGTCATCCGGACTGGGAATGTCCTCATCCGTGATGAACCGGTCATAGTCCAGAGAGACTCTTAAAAGGTTGATGAGCTCGGATGGTGAAAGACTCTGGGACTGCTCCGCCAAAGGGTCCAGGAACTTTACGAATTCCTTCACGTTCTTTCGGATGTAAGGGATCTCGATGGGCATGGACTTCAACCCCTCATAGAAATGAAGGTCGTTCTTGATCGAGAACTTCTCCAGGTCCTGAATGAACTTCCTCCCGATGTACCTGTTTGGAACGTTGATGACGGATCTCAGCGCTTCGTCCCCCTCATCGGAGTTGGGGCTATGGATGACCCTGAGATAATCCAAGAGCACCTTGACTTCATGTCTTTGATAGAAGTTGAGGCCATTCTCAATATGGTACGGAATCTTGTGCTGGCAGAACGCCTCCTCGATCACCCTGGATTGGAAATTGGCCCTGTAGAGGACGGCGATTTCCCTGTAAAGGTGGTTTCTTCTCTCCACCATATCCCTGATCTCATTGACCACATTGAGCGCTTCGGTCTCCTCCGATGAAGATTCAATTACAATGACTTCCTCTCCTCCCTGGGTGTCTGCAACCAGGACCTTTTCGATCTGCCTGGTGTTGTGCCTGATGAGGTTCTGACAGGCCTTGAGGATCTGTGGAGTGGACCGATAGTTCAGGCTCAAGATGAACTGCTCTGAGCCTGGAAACATCTCCTTGAAGTTCAAAATGTTCCCGACCGATGCTCCGGTGAATGCATAGATCGATTGCCAGTCATCCCCGCACACCCAGAAGCTTGACCCGCCGTTCGAATTCCCCTTCAAAAGCTTGAGAATCTCCATCTGTGCCGGATTGGTGTCCTGGAACTCATCCACCAGGAGATGCTTGAAGATTTCCCTGTACTTCTCTCTCACCTCCTCACTGTCCTTTAGGGTTTCATACGTTCGGATCAGGAGATCGTCGAAGTCCATGAGCATGTTCTTGGATTTCTCCCTCTCGTAGGCCTCGAAGACACTCCCCACCTTGAGCATGGTTAGGTCCTCTTCGTAAAGATCCCTGAACTCCTCGACCGAGATAAGGTTATTCTTCGAAAGGCTGATCTCTCTCAAGACCATGCCGATGGAAAGGTCCTTGATCCGGAGTTTCTTCATGATGTTTCGGATAAAGACGATCTGCTCCTTGCCTGAGAGGATCTCAAACACGTACCCCTCGTTTCTCAATAGGTAATGGCAGAAGGAATGGATGGTGGATAAAGTCACCCTGGATGCAAGATCCCCCAGGACAAAACTCAGCCGGTGTCTCATCTCCTCTGCAGCATTCCTTGTAAAAGTCAATCCCAGGATGTTCTCCGGTGCAATCCCATGCTTTTTGACCAGGAGTCCGATCCTTTCCATCATGGTCAGAGTCTTTCCGGATCCAGGCACCGCTATGACCGCACAGACCCCGTCAAGAAAGCTTGCCGCATCCTGCTGTTCCCTGTTTAGCTGTGGCATAGGCTTTTCACCTCCCTTCCGTCCCTCTCTATCGCTTTGATCGCCATGTGAATCCGAAACATCCTCGAAATGGTATGGTCAATCTCGGAGTCCGTTCTGTTCCCGGAGACAAGATCCTTCAGTTTCTTCTCCTTGTCCCTCAGGAGCTTTTTAAGGAAAGAGAGGACCACTTCCCTCGAATGGGTTTCAAGCAAGGTTTCAATGTTGACGATTCTCCTGACCTGGTCCTCCGAGATCACAGTCAGGTATTCCTGGGCCTCCTGAATCGCTTCGGTCATGCTTTACCTCCCTCTAGCAGCCTGTCGGACTTAAAGCTCCAACGCGGCTTATACGCCGGAAGAGATTTTCTTGCCGGTGCACGATTCCGGTTTGATTATGTGAACCCTAAGGGCTCGTGGGTTCAGTGTTAGGTTCCGTT
>Ga0209164_1001239_pt1 | contig 35131 bp, 29 predicted proteins | sample MTBNYHSulfiMetaG_FD_187458 | JGI IMG/M metagenome (GOLD analysis project Ga0209164, IMG submission 187458) | Enrichment culture microbial communities from rom New York Harbor, USA that are MTBE-degrading - MTBE-NYH (New York Harbor Sulfidogenic)... | ecosystem: Environmental > Aquatic > Marine >... | reverse complement strand
CCAGGCTTACCGATTCGGAGTGGATAAGAGAGAATGCGCAGGCGGCGCAAGATGCGTACGAAGAACATGAGGATTTTCTGGACAGATTCTCACAGCGGGTATGGGCCTCTGGTTGCCAACCGACCCTGCCACAAATTGCCGCATGGGTGGAAGATCGTGCCAGAGAAGGATGCAAGCTGATTGCCGTGGACCCCATAACAGCAGCAGCACATACTGGGCGCGATATGTGGCAAGAGGACAATGACTTTCTCCAGCGGGTCAAAGGGATAGCGGTTGAGCAGAGGGTGACTCTGCTGCTGGTTACACACCCCGTTAAGGGCATCGTCAAATCGCCAGATGTCAATCTGCTGGCTGGGTCTGCCGCATACGCCAGATTTGCCCAGTGTATCCTATGGCTGGAGAATCACGCAGCAAACGAAAGCATGGTAAGAACGGACTGCGGACGGACTTCCATAGAACACAACCGAACGGTTCATGTGCTGAAAGCACGGAATGGCCCAGGGCAAGGGGCAAGATTGGCCTGCCTTTTCGATGCGGCAAATCTGACATTGCGCGAGTGTGGGATTATTCTGAAGAAAGGTACTTGACAAGTGGTAAGTAGTGCTGTACAGTATAGTCGTGGCGAAGGCGCAATCAACAATCGAGCTAATCCGACATCTGCTGAGAGAGGGTGGCAAGACGCGATATCAGATCAGCAAAGACAAGGGTATTCCGCAGGCTACACTGAGCCGGATTCTCGACGGCTCGCGCGGGTGCGGGACGGATATTGCCGATAAGCTTCTCGACTATTTCGGCTATACTATCACAAAGAAGGGACGGGCAAAATGAACATCTACAAACCAACCTATACCGATGACGGCAAGCTCTGCAATGCGACAAAGTGGTACGCGGACTTCCGGCTCCAAGGCAGACGGATTCGATTCCCGCTGTTCTCTGACAAGCGGGCAAGTCAGCAACTTGCAGACAAGGTCGAAAAGCTTCTGAGAGTGAAGCAGTCGGGCGATTTGCCAGATGAAAAGCTGCTTCAGACCGTCGAGGACATGCCTGAGAAGGTAAGGGAGAGGCTCGTGCGACTTGGCATTCTCGATGCAAGGACTGCCAAGGCCGGATTGTTGCTGTCTGAGCTCTTCGACGAATATGAATCAGTGTTGAAGTCAAGAGACCTGAACCCTGACCATATCACGTATGCACTGACGATGCTGAAGCAGATCGCCGCTGGCTGCAAGTTCGTAACATGGTCGGATATTGATGCCGGGAAGCTGGAGAATTACCTGAAGGAACTGCGGGAGCAGAAGGGCAGGAGCTATCGTACAAGCAATGCATATCTCGGGCGTTTCGGATCGTTCTGCCGCTGGATGCTCGATAACGACTATGTACCCCGCTTCCCCGCTGGCCTGAGGAAGATAAAGCCACTGAACGAGAAGAAAGACCCTAAGAGGCAGCGCCGGGCATTCACGATGGAAGAGCTTGGCAGGCTCATAGACGCAACGCTCAGGCGGCCGCTGCTTGACGTGGAGACGATCAACCGGGGCAGACTCCAAGGGCAGCCGGGGGCCAAAATCGCAGAAGAGACGCGGCAACGGGCCATTGCCACCGGCAGGGAACGAGCCTTGATATACAAGGTGCTGTTCTATACCGGACTTCGGAAGGGTGAATTGACGGCCCTGACCGTTTCACAGTTGAGACTGGCGGACAATCCACCCAGGCTCATTCTGAATGCCGACGAGGAGAAGAACGCCAAAGGGTCTGTCATTCCGCTCAGGATTGACGTGGCCCGGGAACTGTCCACATGGCTCGACGAGAAGCTCAGAACGCTCCAGAATGAATGCAGAGCGGCGGGGCGGGCGATCCCGATGCAGTTGCCTCCTGAGACTAAGGTGCTGAATGTGCCCTTTGGATTGCTGCGGATATTCGAGCGGGACCGGGAACTGGCAGGCATTGCCAAGAGAGACGACCGCAACCGGGTAATTGACGTTCACGCTCTGCGAACCAGCCTTGGAACGCACCTGAGCAGGTGTGGAGTGAATCCAAGGACCGCTCAGGCTGCCATGCGGCATTCTGACCTGCGGCTGACAATGCAGGTGTACACAGACCCGGTACTGCTGGATGTTTCAGGGGCATTCGAGAAACTTCCGGCCATACCTTCAGCAAGCGCCGAAGGAGCTCAGAAACTTGGGTAGTGACAACGCTATGCCAGCTTGTTCCACAGCTTGTACCACATGGGTGCAAGACCGTACAATGTCCTGCACTCGAATGCGAACTGATGGCGGCAAGAACGCCGTTTCTGAGATGTCACATAGGATACCGAATAGCTTTACACGCAGGAAGTCGGGGGTTCAAGTCCCTCATCGCCCATTCCTTCCCCATCCCCCATTTGAAGATGCTCGGTCTGAACGGATGCCGCTAAAGTTGACTCTTCAGTTCCCGTACAAAAAAAGGGCTTCGGAGATATCCCCGAAGCCCTTTGATCGCGAATCAGTTCGCTGTCAGCAAGCGTTACGGACAGACGCTGTCGTAGTTCTTGCAGACATTCCAGTTCGCCGCCATGAGGGCGAAGTCCTTGAAGTTGACCATGCAGTCCGGAGTACTCTGCAGGTCGCCGACGGTCGTGCCTGTGGCATCGCGGCCGGCCTCGCAAGCAGTGTCGAACACGCGGACCTCAACGGTATATGCGGGTCCCGTATCCTGACCATCGCTGCACGTCACCCGATACGACGTAGTACTGGCAGCGGTGAAGTTGAGCGTTACATCCTGCGTACTCACCGGTCCGGGCAGGATGTCGTTGGCGTCAACCTGTTCCCACGTATAGGTATAGGTCGGAGAAGGCAGCGGATATCCGTCGTCAGTCATCGCTCCATGGAGGGTAATGCTCGCTGCACCACTGACCAGCCATATCCTCTGCGGGGACTCCTCAGCGCTGGCTATCGGAGCAACGTTCTGAGTGTCGAACGCCCAGACATCGCCGGGGGTCATCACGCCCGTGTTCGGGTCAGTCGAATCAACCTGCCAGAAGTAATCGTTGAGCTTGTCGATGGCAACGCCTGTTACCGAGTTGCCGGCAATATCGGTGGCAATCGCCGTGGTCGGCGGATTGTCGGTGCCGAAGTAGACGGTGCTGGTTACCGGAGTGAGGTCGTTGGAGTCCATCGGTTTTGTCCAGCTCAGGTCTATAGTACCGCTGGCCGTGCTCATGTCAACGCGGTTCACATTGACGCCGTCGTTGAGAAGGGCAGGGCTATAAACAGGGCTGTAGGCCCTGAGATACCTCTCGATATAGATATCTGTCCAGTCGTTGGTCCCGTCATAGGTGGACTTCACTTCATAACCCGTGACACCCGATACGAGCAGGCCTCTGTCAATCAGGTTCTGCACGTTGTTGTCCTGGTCAGTAGTGTTGCTGACGTGGTCGCCGGACCACCGCCACAGACCGCCCAGATACATGCGGACCACAGTGCCGTCAGGCGTCCGGCCCCCAATTGAGTAATTCCAGCGGGCGCCACCTCCCAGCCTGAGCGTGCCGGAGATGTTCATTTCGCTGCTGTCGCCGCTCCAGCCGGTCATGGTGAGCACGCCGTTTGGCTGCAGCCAGCCGCCCGGGTAGATGTTGACGACGCCGTCACCGCCGCCTGAGTTGGCACAGCCGACATAGAGGTTCTGGGCCATGCGGTAACTGCCCCAGACGTTCAGCGATCCGTCGTCGATCTTGTTGTATGACGAACCATTGGTGGCAAGGCCCCAGTCGTCCACGACGCCGGCAAGGATATTCAGAGTGCCGTTGCTCCCGACGTACAGATCCATAGCACCCTGCCCGACCACGGTGATATTAGGGTCGTAATTCGGTGCTTCGACCCCATTGATCATGACAGTGTCAACACCTGCTTGGGGCAAGACACCTCCGACATTCCAGTTATTTGGGTCGTGCCACTCTTCGCTATCAACGCCGACCCATGTGAAAGTCACAGCCGTGGCGTACCCGGTAAGTCCGAGTGCTATAACCGCGGCTGTCAATATCAGTTTCTTATACATTTGTGATCCTCCGATTATATGCATCTTTTGGTTCATGCAAATAGATTGACAGTTCGATTACAGCCCGGTGCATGCGGGGTCTGCCGGATCAAGGCTGTTGCACACACACCAGTTACTGGCCATCAGCGCCACGTCAACGAAACTGACCCAGCAGTCTGCATTGATGTCGCCCACCGCTGCAGTATAGCCGCTTCTGGCCTTCGAAGCCTCGCAGACATTGACATAAACCGTCACAGAGACGTCGGCTGTGCCGACCAGGTCACTATCGCTGACCGAGCACCTCAAGGTGTACGTGTTTGCTGCGGTGAACGTGATGCTGGGCGACGGAGTTGAGGCATTGTTTATCGTCACGGCCGGACCACTGATCTGTGTCCATTCGTAAGCCAATGCCGGGCCGCCGATGGGCAGGCCGTCATCAGTCGCGGTTGCGGTCGTTGTCCACGCGACGCTTCCATCCCGCAGGCCGATGGGCGTCGTAGCTGCCGAGGGAATCGTAACCACCGGCGCCTGGTTCCTGCATATGACGATGTTCGCTCTGCTTGGAATGGTCTTGGGATAGTTGGCGTCACTGCCATTGCCCGGGTCAACGCTGTCGACCCTCCACATATAGTTCTCGCCATAGACGCATGTGACGACGTAGTTCGGCTCATCATTGGTGAGTGTCGCGATTACTGGCAGGGTATCGCCATTGGGGTCAACCGGCAGGCCCGTCGTTTCATTTACATCGTACGTGCCGAAGCGGACCTGACGAGTCATCGATGTGCCATCATAGAATGCATCAGCGTTTATCCACTTAAGATCCGTCGCTCCCGGAGCGGTGGCTGCCTGATCAAGGGGCGTCAGCAGGGTTGCGAGGCCCTGGACGGCCTTGGCAGTCATATAATAAGGATTGTACTGTCCGCCCGTCTGATAACTTGTGTCAGCAGCCGCCCACTTGAGCAGCAGCCCCTCTTTGGGGTTGGCGGATTTGAGGTTCTGCGTGGCAGCAGTTACATAGCCGATCGCCGTTGCCTGAGTCCATGGCATTACGACCGTGCTGCCATTCTTCATGGCGATGCCCCACTGCGTCGGCTGATATGCGGTCGTGCTGTCGCCGATTCGCCAACTGCCATTGACGATGAAATCACCGCCAAATGCGTTCACACGGGCATCCGCATCGGTTCTCCTGTTAAGGAACGTGTAAGTCCTGTTCCTCAGGAGTGTGAAGGACCCGCCCGTCAGCTCGTAAACGCTCGACATACCGGCGGTGTTACGGCTGCACCACGTATTGGAGTTGGCGGTTATCGTTCCGCCCGACTGATAGACATACCCGTTCGCCGGAAGGCGGTTGTAGTTGTAGCTGGACAGCTGTATATCAGCGCCATCCGCGACGTAAAGCGTTCCGGTCCTGGTGCCATCGCCTACTTCGATACCTGCGGTGTTCGTGACCGCCTCGTTAATGACCGGCGCTACGGCCGGGGCAGTGACATCCACGACGAGAGTCCAGTCGGTCGCCACTGGTGGCACATCAGTGTCCCAGTTGAGACCCGTGAACCAGTCGTCGGTGTTGGCTCCGCCGTCCCAGACGATAGCCTGCGCGCTCGCTGTGACCAACAGGGCCACCATGAGCGCTTTCAGAAAATGATTCATTGACATACTATATCCTCCGAAAAGTATTGTGGAATAGAATTCTCGACTTACGTCGATGTGCGCAGAAGGTAGAAAGGGCCCTCAAGGTGCAAACGGCCGAACACCACTCCGTTCGCTTCACAGGCGGCAACGCCACGAAAGATATGACGTCCACAACCATCCACTCTCCAAGTCGACAGAAAACTGTTATTGCTTTCGGTCACACATAACGCAGCTGCCCCGCCCCCGCAGCTGCCTTAATCGCATGTTCGATTCGCTATCCCTGACCGCCGCTCATCTGCCCTGCACACAAGTCACCTGCACTCTACCGCCGGTCGTCTCCGACTCGCGGAAAGAGCTTAGCTGCCGGCAAGCAGCGTCAGATATATCCACATCCTGGTCTCTACCCACCTCGTGGGCATGGGTCGACCGTCGGGCAGCCTATCTTCCTCAGGTACCATTTCCTCCTGTTGATAGGGATAGTAGTGTCGTCCCTGAGGGTCCTGTGGCACTTTCATAAGTGTCACATGGCTATCGCCGTATGCCACGTTAATATTATATCCCGAGCCTCTGACCTGATGGATTGCGAAATCAAAAGCAAGCGGCCACATAGGGGCCAGGTCACTGTATTTCAGTGGTGAGCCTGGGTAGCCCGGTGCATAGCGTATGCTTATATTGTCGCCAAGGTCGCTGATATCCTGCTGCTTATAGTTGAACCGGGCAGAAGGCCAGTATGCATAGCCTCTTGTGGTACGCAGCCACGTATTGCCGGTGAAGCCCGGCCTCGTCGGGTCATTAGGTACCTGCTTGTCGAGGAAGGATCCCCACGGTGTGGGGTCGTTGTAGCTCTCGAACTCCTCACGCCATCCCTCAGTGGCGAGGCAATAAAACAGCCTTCCATCTTGGATGAAATTGGCCTTGAAGAGGCAGCCCATATTGTACCACCTTTGCACGCCGGTTGAAACATCCAGCGATGAAAGCATCCAGTGTGCCTTCACGAAAGTATTTGGATGGGATGCGTTGCCGCCATCCGGAAGAGGCATCTTGCCGTCATACGTCTCAGCGTATGGTGCGATTGAAGAAGAGATGCCCTTAAGCCGGCTCTGGCACTGGAGTCGCTGGGCCAGACTCTTTGCGTTCCGCAAGGCTGGTATCAGCACCGCCAGAAGGACAGCAATTATTGCGATAACGACCAAGAGCTCGACAAGTGTGAAAGCGCTTTTCCTGGACATAAACCTATCCTCTGTCATCCAGACAATTAAAGTGACCGTTGCCACGATTACGCCGCACCGCGTAGAGTGCTTATGCGACTCTGGCGCATCATCACAGGGGCCATCTCATCCGTGCATAATCTCCAACTGGCACTATATCTACTGCTGAGTACCATTGCAAGAGATTTTTCGGTCGCGAAGGGGGGTTGACGTGAGTTTTTCAACTTTTCGGTGTTCGATTGAGTTCGAGTTTTGCCCGTGATTGCGACCCTTACCCCCCATTTTCGTGCAGAACGAGGCGACCGCGAGTACGAGACAGGCCTATAACAACCTGCCCAGCAGTACTGCAAACCCGCAAGTGGATGCCGGCCAGCCCTGCCCCGTCAGGCGCGTTTCCCGATGATATGGCCCAACAAATCCAGGTAGTCGCTCAGCAGACGCGTCACAAGGAATCCGTTTCGGATGTGCTCCTTGCCTCTGCGGCCCATCTCGGCAGCCTCATTCGGATTTTTCAGCAGGTGAATAACCCTCTCAGCAAAACCCCGATGGTCCCGAGGCTCAACCAGGTAACCTCCGACACCCTCCTCAATCTGGTGCGGTATGCCGCCGACCTTAGATGCGACAACGGGCCGGCCTTTCCACAAGGCCTCGGTAACAGCCAGACAGAAACCTTCTTTGGTGGATTTCTGAATCACGACATCCGACACTGTCTGTATGGCGTTCACTATAACGTCGCGGTTGCCGACCACGAATATCACATCACCTTTGGCAACATGTGACTTGGCCTTGTTGTATATCCTGTGATACATGCGGAAACCCTCGGGGTCATCGGTCGCCATGTTGTAGCAGAACACCAGCCTGCAATCCACATGCTCCCTGACTCGCTCGAATATGTCCAGCACTCCCTCCGGGTCCTTCCACGGGTCCAGGCGCGATACCTGGGATAGTATCGGCTTATCCGTAGGCACACCGACCTTGTCCAGGTAAGTCTTGATGGTCTTGGCGGGCAGTGTGCGGTTCTTTATCGAGAGTGGATTGATAGCCGGATACATCACACGCTGCGGCACCGGAATATCCGTCTTGACGTAACTGCTGCTGGAAACCACCATCTGGTCGTATTTGAGGATGAAACCCTTGATGTAATCATACAGCGCCGGATGCGGGTCTGTGATATCTATGTGACATCGCCATATCCACGGACCCGCCTTTATATAATACTTCACCAGCGCCAGCGGCTGCGGATCGTGAATAATGACTATGCTGTGATTCAGATGAGTGAACGACGCGAAGTTCTCGTTGACCTGTTCGTAGAGCTGCTTTTTCCGATCCGTCAGCCTCAAGTCATGCGAGCCCTGCAGCGCATTGTGGAACTTCTTGGTTATCTCGAAGAAATCGGGCGTGCCGTGGAGTATCCTCCAGCCTGTCGGTATACCCACATCGTTCATCAACGGTATCAATGAATACAGTATCTCCGCCACACCGCCGCCCTGGTAGGTCGAGTTTATGTGGACGATGTTGGCCCCCTGCAGAGCGCGCGCTTTCCGGTAGATCTCCGCGATCTCTGAGTCAGGTACCACGTGCCTGAAGTCGTCCAGACGCAACATAGTCTTGCTCCTTTAGCTCGTAGGCGGGTCGCTTGTAAGCCAACCCCCTGTATATCTATAGCGGTCTCTACTTTGTTGTTCGGTTCTACCACCAGGTTGCTTAAGCCCCGAATGCCACGAAATGGCAGAATGTGCTGCAAATAGTGAGCTTTGGGCGAAATGGCTACCTGTAGGACCCGCGGAGAAGTGTCGATGGAGGGCGAATATCGGCGTTCTGCGCCGCCAGCCTAGCCCTAAAGGCGCACATGCGCTATGTCACACGGTGCAGCTTGCGGAAAGCGAGCGGCGTCATCCCCTTGTGCTGTTTGAAGACCTGAATCATGTGGCTTGTCGATTCGAATGCCGACGTTGTAGCGATGCTCTCCATCGACATCTCGGTCTCTATAAGCATGATCGCGATGTGCTCGATGCGCACACGCATTATCTCATCCATGATAGACCGCTTCAGAAACTCCCGGAACCTTATCTCTAGGCTTCTTCGCGAGGCCGTTGTTACCTGAACGACATCCTGAACTTGGATTGGCGAGCTGAAATGCTCGCGGATGAAATGCAGGGCCTGCGCGACATCGCGGTCATTGATTGCCAGAGTGTCAGTGGACTGTCTGGCCACAACGTGTGTTGGCTCTACCCGTATGCACTGGCCAGCCATTTTTTCCTTGCCCGTCATCATGGCGTCGAGCAGCTGTGCGGCGTTGAAACCAGCCTGTTCGAGGTCAACGGCTATGCTTGAAAGGGTGGGATTTGCCACAGAACAGATGGTTTCGTCGTTGTACATCCCTATCACAGCCATCTCCTCCGGTATGTGGATACCTGCCTCGTCAGCTGCCTCGATGATATCGTACGCGACTCCGTCATCGCATGCCATGAGCCCGACGGGCTTGGGCAGCGACCTGAGCCAACGGACCATGTCATCAAGCTCTTTCATCCACGTGCGGCCCTGCCAGTCGTGCGTGTAGCCGACCATCCCCTGCTGAGTGGGCTTTCTGTAGAGATTGAGCTTGTATACCGACGTCGTATAGCCAGCCTCGCTCACACGCTGGCAGAAGCTCTCCATACGCTGACGTGACCAGAAAAGGCTGTTCAGGCTGTAGTATGCGAAATTCTTGAAGCCGCGCTCAAGCAGGTGTTCTGCCGCCATCCTGCCCCCAGCATAGGAATTGGCCGTCACATAAGGTATGACCTTCGGGATGTTGCGGCACTGAAGGGCTATAGTCGGAAGACCTGTCTCGATGACCTCTGAAACGTCCTTGCCGGATGTGAACGCCACGAATGCTCCATCGATACCCACTTGTCGCAGTTTCGGCAACACTCGCTCGAGTTTGTCGCATGAGATGCGCAGGTGCCAGCTCGTGTAGATACGGCTGTAACGCGAAATGCCTTTCAGAAGCGCCCGTGAATTCGAGCCCAGTCCGGGTACCACGAAGGCAACCTTGTACCTCTTCGGCGGAGGATAGGGAGTGCCTGCAGCAGTTGACGTGGAGGGCGTGGCTTGTATTATGTCCATATTGCTACAATAGCTTGTGAAGGGGTCAAAATCAAGGGGTGGTCTGCGCAATCCTGATATTATCTTTCAAATAATGGCCAGGTTTTGCACGTAGTAGGCCCAACAAACGAACCGAATCGTACAAAAAGCAGTGTAATGCAGGCAGGAATTGAAAAGAAATTTGCGGTGGCCCGCGGGCTTCAGGGCATGCGATCGCCAAATCGCGCACTGATTTTGGCAGCGGGCTGGCGTGTGGTTTTCTGTATTGACGCAGAGCGCCGTCAGTACCTCCTGAGGCACCCTCTGATAGCGCGAATATGGGCTGGAGTGGTCCCGCAGCAGCCGCCAATGATGTTGGCGCCAGCCCTGATCAGAGCTGGCACTTGTGCCGCCATCTGATCGGGTGTCTCGGGGAAGATGTCTCGGCCGTTGATGTTCTGTGGCAGACCGGCGTTAGCCTGGACCATGATGACTGCGTCTGGCAGCGCGCTGCGCATCTCGGCAACGATATCTATCATCCTTTCGATGCCGTTACCGCAGTTGGCGCCGATGATATCCGCGCCCGCATCAGTAGCGGCTTTGGCTGCATCCACGGGCCCTACCCCCATCATCGTCCGATAGTCGCCGCGGCTGGTTTTCTCAAAAGTGAAAGTACATATCACTTCGCAGTTGGCATTCTCCTTGGCAGCTTTCACAGCGACCGCCGCCTCATCAACGGCGCTCATTGTCTCTATGCATATCGCATCGGCGCCACCAGCCGCGAGCGCAACCATCTGCTCTCTGAAGGAATCGTAGAGCGATTGCTCTGTTACATCGCCCATCAGCAGCAGCTTCCCGGTCGGCCCGACCGATGCGATCACCCATCGCTCGTCGCCAGCCGCTTTGCGTGATATTCGGGCTGCAGCCTCATTGAGCTCGGCTGCGCGGGCCGCAAGACCATAGTGAGCAAGCTTCAGACTTGTGCCGCCAAAAGAATTGGTCTCTATCATGTCGGAGCCTGCATCGACGTATGCCTGTGCCACCTCGAGGACCGTTTCTGAATGCTCCACACACCACAGCTCCGGACACTCGCCGGAAGCCAGGCCCTTCTCATGGAGGAATGTACCCCACGCGCCATCCGCCACGAGTACTCGACCGTTCTTGACTGCATCTGTTATCCGGCCCCTGGCCATCTGCAAGATTCCCTACGACTATGTGCAATGACGCGTCGGCGCCGGGTGGCGCCCGATTCCCGCATTATCAGGCCGGGCCGCCTCCATTTCCACAAAAAACATGCAAAGGCTGACCCGCGAAACAAGCGAGACTGCACAGGAACGGTCGAATACTGCATTCGCAAGCAGATCGGTACTTCCTGTTTCTCTAGTGACCACGGCGCAGGCGCGCTGTATAATCAAGCCATAGGATTGTTAACTTTTTGAAGGGGCCGAGTATGAAGAATCTTCTGGTACTGTGTTTGTCGATGTTTTTGATTCTTGGGCTGTGCTCAGTCGCGGTCGGGGCCAAAGGCGGCGATGCCGAGAAAGGTGCCGACGCTGCCGCCAAGCAGAAGGAAGCGGGCGCTGAGGCTGAGTCTCGGATGAGCAAGGGACGCGAGAAGGCGGCAGAGAAGGCGAAGGAGGCTGAGGACGAGAACAAAGCTGTCGCGAAACAGAAGGCGGAAGCTGCGAAGGAATCGGCTGAAAAGGCCGGTGCCAAGGCCAAAGACGATGCAGAGAAGGCTGCTGGCAAGGCCAAGGAGTCTGCGGAGGCCGCTGCAGGCAAGATGAAGAAAGAAGGCGAGAAGGCTGCGAAGGGCGGGGCGCAGCGCGCCACAGCCGTAGAAAAGCAGCTTATCCACGAACAGGAGAAGCACAAGAAACGTGTCGCGCGGCTCGAGCGGATCCGCGAACTGGCGCAGAATGAGAGTGACAGCAAGACTGTGGAAAGGGTCGACAAACTGCTCACCAGCGAGAATGAGCGTTTCACGAAGAAGTCCGCCGAGCTCAAGGCCAGAATGAGCCAGGCGCAGGAGAAGGCCGGCAGTGCCGACGCGAAGGCTCAGAAGGCCAAAGACGACAAAGGCAAAGAACAGTAGCAGGCGCGGTAGAGAGTTGCAGACTGATACCGCACGCCGATCCTGAAAGGAGATGAGTAATGCTGAAGAAGACCATTGTACTGATGATAGTATTGTCACTGGTTACGTGTCTTGCCGTAGGCTGCCAGAAAAAGCAGCCTGCTCCTCCGCCACCTGCGGGCGGGACAACTACCACGCCTGAAGGTCAGGCTGTCGAGACAAAGACGGCCGAGGAGTATAAGGCCGAAGCAGACAAGGACATAAACAAGGACAATATGCAGAGCGAGCTCGACAAGCTTGAGCAGGAGGTCAAGAGCGACACCGCAGCCAGCCAATAGCCTTTCGCTCCATCTGCGAACCGTACTCAAAGCCCTCGTCAGGCCCGTCCTGGCGGGGGCTTCTTTTTTTGGTTTTCGCCGGCTGGCCGGCTCGCTATAATCCGTGTTTCCGTCCCGTCTGAGAAGTCGGGGCTGCGCGGTTATTTGTTTCTCTGGAGGTCACAGAATGCGAAGCGACATAGTGAAAAAGGGTTTTCAGAAAGCGCCACACAGGGGTCTGTTGCGGGCGGTCGGCCTGAAGGATGCGGATTTCGGCAAGCCGTTCATCGCCGTTGCCAACAGCTACTGCGATATCGTCCCCGGTCACAAGCATCTGCGTCAGGTGGGCGATACCGTCAAGGCAGCCATAACCACCGCTGGCGGCGTGCCCTTTGAATTCAACACGATCGCGATTTGCGACGGCATCGCCATGGGCCATGAAGGTATGAAGTATTCGCTGGCATCTCGCGAGATAATCGCCGATTCGGTCGAAACGATGGTCCGCGCGCACAGCCTCGACGGACTGGTCTGCATTCCCAATTGTGACAAGATAATCCCCGGGATGCTGATGGCTGCCGTGCGGCTCAACATACCCACGATATTCGTTTCTGGCGGACCGATGGCCACGGGCAAGACGAAAAAAGGCAAAGATGTTGACCTCATCACCATCTTTGAAGGCGTGGCCGCATTCAACAAGGGCGATATCACAGAGGAAGAGCTGTATGAGCTTGAGTGCCAGGGCTGCCCGACGGTCGGAAGCTGCTCTGGCATGTTTACGGCCAATTCCATGAACTGCCTCTGTGAGGCTATTGGAATCGCCCTGCCCGGCAACGGGACAATTCTGGCCGTGGATGAAAGGCGGCAGGAGCTTTATGAAAGGGCAGGGCGCCAGATCATCGAGCTTGTGAAGAAGGACCTGAAGGCCCTCGATATCATCAATGAAAAGAGCATCGATAACGCATTTGCCGTCGATGTGGCAATGGGCGGCTCGACAAATACTGTGCTGCATACGCTGGCCATTGCGTATGAAGCGGGCATAAGGTATGACCTTGACCGGATAAACGCGATATCGCAGAAATGCCCGAATATCTGCAAAGTTTCCCCGTCGAGCGAATGGCATATGGCGGATGTCGACGCAGCCGGCGGGATAAGCGCGATAATCAAGGAAGTGAGCAAAAAGCCCGGTCTTGTGAATATGGATTGCATAACTGTAACGGGTAAGACTATCGGCGAGAATGTCGCTGACGCGCGGATAAGGAATACCGCGTGCATACATACCATTGATAAGCCGTATTCGCAGACTGGCGGTTTGACGATACTGCGCGGGAACCTTGCGCCGGATGGCGCGGTCGTCAAGAGCGCGGGAGTTCTGCCGGAAATGATGAAACACAGCGGCCCAGCCGTGATATTTGAGAGCCAGGAGGATGCGTGCGACGGGATACTTGGCGGAAAGGTCAAGGCTGGCGATGTGGTCGTGATACGGTATGAAGGGCCGAAGGGCGGACCGGGGATGCAGGAAATGCTGAGCCCGACGAGTTATATCGCGGGCGCGGGCCTGGCGAGTTCGGTGGCGCTGATAACGGATGGGCGTTTTAGCGGCGGGACGCGCGGGGCATCGATAGGGCATGTGAGTCCTGAGGCTGCCAATGGTGGGCCGATAGGGCTTCTGAAAAACGGCGATACGATCGAGATCGACATCCCGGCTGGGACGCTGAATGTGAAGCTGTCGGATGCTGAGCTTGCAGAGCGGAAGAAGACCTGGAAGGCGCCGAAGCCGAGGATAACGAAGGGGTATCTGGCGAAGTATGCCTCGATGGCGACAAGCGCCGACAAGGGCGGCATACTGGAGTGGTGATGGTAGGTCTGCGCAAACGGGTGGAAAAATGTCGCAGTGACGCGGGAACGGTGGCCAAAGTGTCCGCGGTCGCGACCAGTGCCGAGTTCTAAGTTTTGAGTTTTAAGTTACTTAGAGGAAAGCAGAGGTAGGTGCTGGACAATTCATGGCCATGAGTTGACTGATAAATGGACTATACAATCCCTATAATGGGATTGGGAGTGAGAATGTATGAGGAATCGGATGCTGCTAGTCGGGATGGGGGCGGCAACTCTGCTGGCTGGTCTGTGTGTGGCGGCAGGAGACAGGGGGCAAAGTCTTAGGATAATCCTGCCTGATTATATAGACCCCGCGCAAGTGCAGGTACACTATACGACCGGGACCTTTATGGGCGAACTAGGTGGAAGAGAGCGGCTCAAGTACAGGGACTTTGAGATTGTCCCGCAGCGAGGGTTCAGGCCGATAGGCGATGCCAGTCCGGAATTTGAGTCGCCCAGGAAGGTGTATATGTACTGCCCGGGTTACAATATAATGTGGATCGAGGAGCCCAATCTGTCGGTTCCATGGAAGCCTGAGTTTGTCAAGGCGACTACGGCCATTCTCAAGGGGACTCTTACTGACCCGAACGGCGGACCGGCTGGGGGCAAGGAAGTGCGGTTCACCCGCATGATGGGGGAGGATGGGAACTTCTACGGCTACTCAGACGGCCCGGTCAGCAAACTTGTGATCGCGACGGCTGCTGTTGGGTCTGATGGGTGCTTCGAGGCGGTTCTTCCCGTCTTCGAGGATGATCCATTCATCCAGAGGTACGGAGACCGTCGACGGCTGCCGGATGGCAAGCTCGGCCCCCTGGAGCCACGCGGGGCCCAAGTGACACTGACCGAACTGGTACCCATGTATGGGCGCTATCAGGGGCCGCTCATGGTATGGCCGGACTCCATTGAGCTTCAGCGTGAGTATGACAAGCCACTCGCCTTGAGGGTTATCCGCAGACCACGCATAAGCGGGCGTATTGGGGAGGCATTCAGGAAGGCCAATGGTATAACCGGGATTCCCTCGATGAGTGCGGAGGCGAAGGGCGGGGAGCTTCGTGTGACACTTGATGCCGAGATACCGGGGAAGCCGGGCCGGTCCTACATGACGTACGGCAACCGCGTGATAGAGCGCAGCCACAACTGCGAACTGAAGCCCGACTGGACGTTCTCGGTTCTACTGGAGCCGGGAACGTATGATATCGTTCTGCGGGAGCATGGGCCTGGTTATAGCCTCAACAAAGAGATAGTCGTCAAGGAGGGCATGGTGGTCGGCGATGGGAGCGATGTGAAGGTCGATGTGGAATAAGTGAGCAGTATTACGGGTGACCGCTATGGATACTATGACAATAGTTGAGGCAGTGGCAGTCGTATTCGGCCTCGTGTGCGTCTGGCTCACGGTGAAGCAGAACATATGGTGCTGGCCAACGGGTTTGGTCCAGGTAGCGCTATATGTTGTGATCTTCTACAGCGTCAAGCTATACTCAGATCTCATATTGCACATCATCTATATTGTGATGCAGGTATACGGGTGGCATCACTGGCTCAGAGGGGGCCAAAACAGGAGTAAGCTCCCGGTGAGTGTCCTGAAGCCGCGCGCTCTCCTGCTGTGGTGGGGCGTCTGTGGTATTGGTACAATTCTCCTGGGATACTTCATGCGTCAGTTCACTGATGCCGCCGCGCCATACCCGGATGCGTTCACTACTATTGCGAGTCTGATCGCTCAATGGCTGATGGCCCGGAAGAAGCTCGAATCATGGTGGTTCTGGGTGAGTGTTGACGTGGTCGCTGTCGGCGTGTACATCTACAAGAGCCTATTCATGACGGCGGGCCTCTACACAGTGTTTCTGGTACTTGCCATCACAGGCTTATTCGCCTGGCGCAGAACCCTTATATCTGATGCTCTGGCTCCGGCTGTGGCAGTGGAGTCATCCCTCTCATGACCAGAACCGGATTGACACTCGGCAAGTTTGCACCTTTGCATATAGGGCATCAGTATCTGATCGAGAAAGCCCTCTCGCGCACTGACCACCTTATCGTCATGATATATGACTGTCCCGAGACCACAGACATTCCCTTGCCGGTTCGGGCCGCATGGATTCGCGATTTGTATCCATCCGTGGAGGTTATAGAGGCATGGAACGGGCCGACCGAGGTCGGCGACAGCCCAGCCCTCAAAAGACGTCATGAGGAATACATACTGCGCACCCTCGCCGGCCGCAAGGTGACCCATTTCTTCAGCAGCGAGTTCTACGGCGACCACGTCAGTCGTGCGCTTGCCGCAGGGAATTGCCTCGTTGACGAGGCGCGGAGCCGTTATCCGATTTCTGCTTCGGAAGTTCGAAAGGACCCATATGAGTACCGGAGGTTCATCTCGCCTCGGGTGTACCGTGACCTCATCACGAATGTTGTCTTTGTTGGTGCTCCTTCCACCGGCAAGTCCACGATCGCCGAGACAATGGCTGCCAAGTTCGCCACGGTATTTATGCCTGAGTACGGTCGTGAGTACTGGGACAAGCACCAGGTTGGGCGCCGTCTGAACTTGGAGCAACTAGTCGAGATCGCAGAAGGGCATCTTGAGCGTGAAGACCGTGCCATATGCGAGGCGAACAAGTATCTCTTCACCGATACTAATGCAATTACGACGTATATGTTTTCCCTGTACTACCATGGCAAAGCACACCCGCGGCTGGTCGAGTTGGCAAGACAGGCAGAGGGTCGATACGACCTGACGTTTCTGTGCGATACAGATATCCCGTACGATGACACATGGGACAGGTCGGGCGCAGTCAACAGGAAGACCTTTCAGCAGCGAATCATCGAGGATCTCACTAGACGGTCAGTCCCATATGTCACGCTGTGCGGCAACCTTGAGGACAGAACCAGGCGAGTATCGGAGGTGCTGGTACAGCACAGGAAGTATTCAGGTTGAGGGGGATGTGAACGGCTATGTCTGACAACTGGATCGTCGTAATTCCTGAAGACCCGCATTTTGTGCCGGACGAAGCCTTGCAGGAGCGGGCAGTTGCCTATCTGCGCAGCATTGCGCCGAAGGCGGATGAGGTAGCGGTGCGCGTATTGGATGGGGTCCAGTTTGTTGATTGCGGGAGCAGTTTCGAGAGTGTGGCATGTCCTGCGTGCGGCAAAGAGATGGCGATTGGGGCGTGGCAGGATTGGATGGACGAGGACTATGGCGGCAATGGAATTGCCCTGAAGGCTCGTGTGATGCCATGTTGCGGCGTCAGCTTGACGTTGCATAATCTGAAGTACAACTGCGCGCAGGGATTCAGGCGTTTTGAGCTCAGCGCGATGAATCCCGGCATTGGGGAACTGTCGGATGAACAGCGCGAGCAGTTTGAGCATATGCTCGGCTGCTCTGTCCGGCTGATCTATCGACATATATAGGGAAGACAACTATTAGACGGGAGGATAGCAGCCTGCCTATCTTCGGGAGATATACGACTATGACAGCACCCTTGCCAAGAGAACTGAAATATCTTGAGCCCGTCTTGGAGGAGATGCGCAAGATACCGCCGGAGGAATTGGATGAAAGCATCGACACGCGGGGATTGGAGGCGGCTCTGCGCGAACGTGTCAAGAGTCATGGCAGGCGCGGGGCGGCCAAGCTTCTGGCAGCCGATAGGGATGCACTGGAAAAGTGGCTGGCGGAATCAGGCGAAGAAGACGCAGCGGCTGCTTGGGTGATCGGGTATCTGATGAGGCCGGGCGCTCTGGCGAGGTGGCTACTTCTCGCTCCCGCCGACATCATGCCGCCAAGCCCGACAATAATCTTCGAGACGCCCGTGGGCTGGTCGGTGGAGCATAGCCCATTCTGGCTCCATGTAAGCAAAGGAGATGTGACGGCCCATATCGGAGCGATCGACAAAAGGTCACTGGAAATGATGCGCGCTCAGAACGAGATGCGGGAGCAGATGATGGAACACCCACCTGTTATCTATCCCGAAGGCTTCGATGGCAGGTGGACGAGGTCAGCGGCGCAATTTGGCGAGTGTCATGGCGACAAGTATACTTTCTCACAGACAACACCGGCGTTCTGGAAGGCTGTCCAGTATCTGCTCGAGGTGCCCGGTGGAGCAATTCACTGTGCGATCGACGGCGGCGGCACGGACTTTAATAAATCGGCTCTGGAGGAAAGACTGCACACATTGCAGGTGGTTCAGCCTTAGTGAGGAGGGGACCTGCTCTCTTTTCACAAGTGCGTGGCGGAGTCGTAATAATCCCGTAACAAAGGGGCGGTAGCCTGGTTGCCAAGCCGAAAAGGGCGGAAAGGAGTGTGGAAGCACATGAAACTAGTATGGACGCCGGGGGTGGTTCTGGTTGTACTTGTCATCTGTCTTGAGGCATATGTCAATCTGTCAGCCTCGCAGTTGCCGGAAGAGGTAGCCAGTCATTTCGGTTTCAGTGGGCAGGCAGATGACTGGATGAGCAGGTCCGAGTGGACGGTTGTGATGAGTATAGCTGGTGCGGCGATACCTGCATTCTTTGTCCTGATAGCGATGGTATTGCCGTTAACCCCCGCCAGATTTGTGAATATACCCGACCGTGATTACTGGCTGGCAGCCGAACGCCGCAGGGAGACTTTTGCCTACATGTCTGATACAGTGCTGTGGATCGGCTGTGCAATGGTGACGTTCTTTGCATGGATGCAGTATCTTACGATAGAGGCCAACACAATATCGCCGGCACAACTGCCGATGGGGCTGCTTTCCGCCGGCTCAATCGGCCTCATCGTTGTGAGCATAGCGCTGGTCATCAGAGTTATGCGGCGATTTGCCAGGCCTGCGTAATGCCAGGGCACGTGGTGCGATGGCCGGGTCGTTGAGGTCGTGATATTGAAAAGGGCACAGCATGCTGTGCCCCTACGGAGACGGGCGGACACATCGGTCCGCCCCTACGAGAGAGGGCGTGACATGATTCGGTTAGCGGTTGAGCTGCCAGATGCGGAGATTGAGAAATGCGGCGAATGTCACCCAGAGGATGTAGGGCAGCAGCAGCAGGGCGGCGACGGGGCGGGCCCGCCAGAAGAGGACGATGGTCACAAGGATCGCCAGCCAGAGGAGAATGATATCGATGAGTCCGAGCAGAGGAGAGCGCAGTCGGAAGAAAAGGAATGACCAGAGTATGTTCAGGGCGAGCTGTACGAGGAAAGCGATGAGAGCTGCCCTGACAATGGGCACGGCTACGCCTCGCTGGCACACGAGTCCGGCTGCTATACCCATCATTATGTAGAGCGTTGTCCAGATCGGTCCAAAGACCCAGCCCGGCGGCGTGAAAGCGGGGCGGCTCAGGGTCGCATACCAGGTCTTGACGGAGGAGGCTGTGAAAATCGAACCCGCCGCCCCAGCGCAGAGGCTTACCACCACAAAGATGACCAGCGGAAGGGCCGTTTTCAGCAATCTGGACAGCATACGAGTCTCACAAGAGCGGCAAAACTGCCTCTATTTTCTCAAATTATAGCCTCATCCGGCATTCCGTCAAATGGTGCGGCAAGGCATACCACCAGATTTACACAAAATTGACTTGAACAGGTGCGGCCAGAAACGTATAGTGATAGCAGACTGACCGGTCAGTCTGTTGGGGGCCGAATTGGCTGCAGAAGAGAAACATGATGAACTGGTTCACAAGCGACGCGAGCAGATAATCGCGGCTGCACGCAAGGTCTTTGCGCGGAAGGGCTACAGCTGGACGAAGACGGAGGACATAGCAGCCGAGCTGGGCGTGGGCAAAGGCACACTCTACCGGTACTTCAAGGACAAGAGAGGCCTGTTCCTGGCTGTTTGCGACGAGGGATTTGCGCGGCTGGAGGACATCGCATCGCGTGACGCATACCCGCTGGGCGACCCGCGGGAGAGGCTCAGGGCGCTGGTGAAGGTGTTCTATGAGTTCTTCGATGGGGAGCCGGACCATATAGAGATAATGATGCAGCTGCGCGGGGAATTCAAGGAGGAATACCAGCAGCGCTTTGCCGAGGGCAACAACAGGCACACAGAGCGGCTTGCCCAGCTTCTTGGCGAAGGAACCGGGCTCGGGCATTTCCGCGATGTTGACCCTGCCATGGGGGCGCTTGCCATTTCGGCGCTGCTTATGGGAACACTGCAGGATTTCTATTACAGGCGGCGTGACAAGCGGCTCGCCGATTACGTGGGGCCGATTACAGATTTTGTTATGAACGGACTGCTCAGAGAACATGCAGAATATGGCAGTAAGGGATAGAGTATGAAAAAGGCCGGCACAGGTCTGTTGGTGATGTTCTTGTTGACGGCGCTCTGCACGAGCGGGTGCGTGAGCGAGAACGATATATATACAGATGTCAAAGGTGCCCGCCTGCGGGCGTATCAGCAATGGCAGAGCCAAAGGAATGCAGAGCAAAGAAGCGAGGCTTTCGTCAAAGGCGATCTGAGCCTCGAGGATGCGTTCAAGCTGACGCTCAAATATAACAAGTCGCTTCAGGCTGCCGTCGAGGAGAAGGAAGCCGCGCGGGGGACGGAGCTGGCGTCGGGCGCAGCGATATTGCCGAGTGTAACGGCATCGGCCGATTACACACGACTGGACAAGGTGAGCAGTTTCAGTGTTGGCGGTATGAAGATACAGGCCGGTGATGTTGACAACTACTCCGTAGACCTTACAGTCGTCCAGCCGATATACCAGGGAGGAGCGATACCTGCCAGGCTGAAGCTGGGCAAACTGGCAAAGCTTCTGGCGGACCAGTCCGTGAACCTGGCGATGCAGGATGTGACATTCGAGCTTGCTCGGAGCTACTATGACGTTGTCCTCAGCCAGCATCTCTACGCCATTAGCGACGATGCGGTGCGCTCATCCAGGGCTAATCTCGAATCAGTCAGGCAGAAGCGCAAGGCCGGCGTTGCCAGCGATTTTGATGTGTTGCGGGCTGAGGTTGACCGGTCGAATTTCGAGGCGGACCTCATCAAGAGCAGGAATGCCGTAAGCCTGAGCAAAGTAAGGCTGCTGAAGGTGATGGGTGTATCTCAGGATAGCGATGTCAGGCTTTCGGATGAGCTTGTGTATGTGCCGGTGAAGGCGGAGCTCGAAGAGGCGGTCGCCATTGCTTCGCAGAACCGGCCCGAACTGATGCAGCGGGAACTGGACATAATGACGCTGCAAGAGAACCTGAGGATATCCAGGAGCACGTGGCTGCCGAGCGTGAGCGGCATCTACGTTAACAGATGGGCGAAGCCGGACCCGCATAACAGCAGCGCGATTGACTGGGGTCACGCATGGAATGCCGGTGTGTCGGCCCAGCTTGACCTTTTCACCGGATTCGCGCGCGAGGGCCAGATAGTGACTGACAAAGCGCGGCTGCGCCAGGCTCAGATCGGCCTTGTCGACACTCAGGAGAATGTGATGCTCGAGCTGCGGCAAGCGCTATTCAGCATTGCCGACGCAGATGAGTTCGTCCAATCGCAGAAACTCAACCTGGACAGGGCTGCGGAAGGGCTGCGGCTGGCCGAAGTGGGCTATAAGGAGGGCATCAACACGCAGGTGGAAGTGCTGGATGCACAGGCGGCACTGACCAAGGCAAGATCGCTGTATTACGAAGCAATATACTCTCACACGATTGCCAGGCTTAGCCTGCAAAGGGCAAAGGGTATCCTGGCGGGCGAGGATCTGAAGAACGACCCACAGCCGTGACACGGACATAACAAAGGAAATATATGGCAACACGCAAGATGATCTTCTGGTTTGTGCTTGTCGGATTGTTCGCTCTGACGCTGGTGATGCTTGTCGCGAAACTCCTGGGCGAGCCAAAGGAGGTGGGCCAGCCGCCCGTGCCCGTCGAGGTTCAGACCGTCAACAGGGCGGATATCGAGCAGATAGTGACAGCCACCGGCGCCATCGAGGCCAGTGCAACGGTCAACGTGATGCCGAAGGTCTCCGGCAGGCTGGAATCACTCGCCACCAGCATAGCTGGTGGCAGAAGCACGCGCATTGAGGAAGGGGTCGCGGTACGGAAGGGCGAGCAGATAGGCCTGATAGACCGGGCGCTCTACATTGCGGCTGCCGAGCAGGCCAGGGCTCAGACCCAGGCAGCCGAGGCGGATGCTGCTGATGCCAGGCGAGAGGAAGAGCGCATGATATCGCTTTTCGAGAGCGGCTCAGCCACCGAGCAGATGCGTGACAAGGCCGTCACGGCCGCAAAGACAGCCGCGGCCCGCCTCAGTGCGGCAAAGGCTGCCCTGGAGCTGGCAGAGATAAATCTGCAGGAATCGGTGCTGAAGAGCCCGATGAATGGCGTAGTGACGCGGAAACACATCGACGAGGGCAACCTGGTCAGCGTCGGCCAGCCGGTCGTGACGATAGCCGATATCGCGCAGATCAAAGTCATCATCGCGGTCTCGGAGAAGTACACGACTCTGGTCAAGGAGGGCCTGCCATGCCGGCTGATGGTTGATGCCTATCCTGACAAGGTCTTTGCGGCGAAGGTCAGCTCCGTCTGGCCGGCGCTCGATGCCGCGACGCGCAGCCTTCAGGTGGAGATAAGGCTGGAAAATCCCGGCTTGGAGCTCAAGCCCGGCATGTTCGGCAAAGTGGATCTTATCATGGCCCGGAAGACTTCAGTGATCGTGATACCGTACGATTCAGTAACCGGAGGCAAGGTGAATCCTGCTTTTGTCTACACGGTCAACGACGGCGTTGCACACAAGCATGTTGTCGAGCTTGGCATCATCCAGGCAGACAGGGTCGAAGTGGTCAGCGGTCTGGACGAAGGCGAGGAGCTTGTTGTGAACGGCATGACGTATCTCAAGGACGGCATACCGGTTGAAGTCGTGTCGATGGAGGCGATAAAGTGAAGCTTGCCAATTTCTCAGTAGGCAAACCCGTTACGACCGTGATGATATTCATCGCGGTGATAGTGCTTGGCGTCGTAGCGATGCTGTCACTTGGCATCGATCTGATGCCCGAGCTCGAGATACCGGCTGTAAGTGTCATATGCGCATATGAAGGAGCGGGCGCTGAAGAAGTCGAGACCATGATCACCAAGCCCATTGAGGATGCTCTGAGCACCATAAGCGGCGTGGACAAGGTCATCTCGTCGAGCAAGGAAGGCGTATCTGCCGTCACGCTGCAGTTCAACTGGGGTCAGTCGCTCGATGAGAAGATAAATGATGTCCGTGACAAGATAGACAACGCAAAAGCCCGACTCCCTGACGAAGCGGACAACCCGGTCATCTTCAAATTCGACCTGGCCATGCAGCCCATCATGATCATCGTGGTGACGGCGAGCGACCTGTATCCTGACCTGCAGAAACTGGTCGATGACAAGATAGTAGACCCTCTGAAGCGAGTCAAAGGTGTCGCAGCTGCGACCGCACGAGGCGGCCTGACCCGCCAGATACGCGTGGACCTCGATCGCGACAGGATGGCTGCTTTCCAGCTTTCTGTAAATGAGATTAATGCAGTGCTGGCGGCTCAGAACCTCAGCATTCCCGGCGGCGACATTAAAATGGGATATGTTGACTATCTCATACGCACGCCGGAAGAGTTCTCAAGCGCCGAGGAGGTAGCGGACGTCGTTGTCGCGATGCGCGACGGCTCTCCCATACGCCTCAGGGATGTCGCCGGTGTACGTGACTTTTTCAGGGAACGAACATATGATGTCAGCGTCAACAGGACGCGCGGCATGGGCATCATGGTCCAGAAGCAGAGCGGCGAGAACACCGTTGAGGTGGCAGGCGGCGTCAGGGCCGAGGTCGAACAACTCAAGAAGACACTACCGCCGGACCTGAACATCAAGATAGTAATGGATAACTCCGATTTCATACTGGCCTCGGTACACAACCTGAGAGACACTGTGTTCTGGGCCATACTGTTCGTTTTCCTTGTGATACTTTTCTTTCTGCGGAACTTCAGGGCGAGCCTTATCGTCTGCACGTCGATACCTGTTTCTCTGATCCTCACCTTTGTGCTGATGAAGCTTGCGGGTTACACAATAAACACCAACACCCTCGCCAGCCTGGCGGTAGCGGTGGGCATGGTCGTCGATAACGCTATCGTCGTTGTCGATAATATCAGCCGGCACCGGGACAGGGGCCAGGGCAGGAAGGAAGGGGCGATATACGGCACCAATGAGGTCGGCACGGCCGTGATGGCCTCGACCCTGACGACGATCTGCATATTCGCACCCATCGTATTTGTGGGCGGCATAGCGGCTGTCGTGTTCGGCGAGTTCGCCGCGGTTGTTACAATGGCGCTGGTGGCGTCACTGTTCACAGCTATGATGCTCGTGCCGATGCTCTCCTCCAAGTTTCTGAAAGTCAGAACGCGCGAGGAAGCGAGGGTGAAGATACTTGATTTCTTCTACGATGCCGGCGAGAAGACTCTTGTCTGGCTGGAAAACGGCTACACGCGCATCCTCATGTGGGCACTCGGCAATCGCAAGACCGTCCTGACGGTGTGTGCTCTGCTGCTTGTCTGGGCCATCATACTGGCCTTCTTCGTTGGTACCGAGTTCTTCCCCAAAGAGGACCAGAACCGGCTTTCCGCGAACTACGAACTGCCGATCGGCAGCCGTTATGAGCGCACAGGCAATGTGGCAAGAAAACTGGAAGACATCGCGTGGGCCCACGTGCCGGAGCTTAAGGACTGCTTCCTGCGCTGGGGAGTCTATGGCTCAGCCGACACGCCCTTCAGCACACAGGAAGCATCCTACAAAGGTTTTCTGTTCATGAGCCTTGTCGGCAAACGACAGCGGGATGCATCTCCCGATGACATAATCGCGCGCCTCAGACCGATCACCAGCAAGATACCGGGCGCGAAGATACGCCTCAGCTCCGAAGACCCACTGATGGGGCTCATTTTCGGTGGCGGCAAGGAGATATCCATTGAGATATATGGCGAGGACCTGGAGACGGCCTCCGAATACGCCGCGCGAGTTCAGGATGCGATCGCCAGGATAGAGGGCGTCGAGGATATCGAAATAAGTCGCGAACAGGCCAAGCCCGAGCTCAAGGTCGTTGTTGATCGCGAGAAAGCGTCATCCATGGGTATCAGCATCCGTAATATCGGCAAGACGATAGAGACTCTCTTCGCTGGAACGACCGCCACTAAATACCGCGAGCGGGGCGACGAGTACGATGTTGAAGTGAGGCTGCGCGAAGAAGACCGCACACGTATCGAGGACCTCAGGGATATCTATGTGATGAGTGCGTCCGGCCAGCCGGTCAGTCTTGCGAACATAGCCCATATTGAGAAAGGTCTCGGCCCTACACAAATCGAGCGCAAAGACCAGTCAAGGTACATTACGGTCTCAGCCTCATTCACCGAATCAGCAGGCCGCAAGCTCAGCGATGCGCTCAGCGATATCGAGAAGGTCTTGGGCAGAATGTCTGTTCCCGAGGGATTCAGCTGGGCATTCGGCGGGGCCGAGGAAGAGCGGAAGTCTGCGTTCCGGCTCCTGCTGGGGGCCGCCGTGCTCGGCATGATACTGGTCTATATGGTGATGGCTTCGCAGTTCGAGTCGTACCGCGACCCATTCATCATATTCCTGTCGGTGCCGTTCGGGATGGTCGGTGTCATCTTCGGCCTCTTCGTCACCGGTCAGACCGTCAGCGTTATCAGCTTCATAGCGACTATTACGCTGATAGGCGTCGTCGTGAACAATGGCATCGTGCTGATCAGCTATATCGGCATACTGCGTCAGCGAGGGCATGGTATATATGAGTCGATAGTGACAGGCGGTCAGAGCCGTCTGCGACCGGTGCTCTCGACAACCATCACGACGATACTCGGCCTTGTTCCTCTGGCTCTCTCGCGGGGCGAGGGCTCCGAGATATGGATTCCCTTCGCCATCACCATTATCGGCGGGCTGACGGTAGGAACCGTAGTCACGCTAGTACTGATGCCGACGCTCTACAGCATCTTTGAAGGGGCAAAACCTATCACAAAAGAACAGGTTCTCAAACCGTAGAAGCTCTCGTAGAGCCTGGCGATGTTTCTGATTGCGAGGTGAAAAACAGATGAAGGCCGTTGTCATATTCTATAACGCCGCAATGGATAATAAGATCAACGAGGCCATGACCGCCGCAGGCGTTGAACACTATAGCAAGTTCACCGGTACCCTTGGAACAGGTCACAGAAGCGAGCCGCACCTCAATACGGAGGTCTGGCCCGAAGTCAATAACACTGCCCTGGTCATAACCGATGAAAGCAGGGCAGCCGCTCTCATGGACCAGATACGTCAGCTCCGCGCAAGTCGACTCGGCTCAGAGGGAGTGAAGGCGTTCGTGTGGAATATCGAAGACGTGACGGAGTGACCCGTGAACAAGGGTAACTCCACCATTACGGTCGTCACTGACAGCAATGCGATAGGGCAGAGGGCATGTCAGCTCTTTCTGGCTGATGCCTGGCATGCTCTCACGGATAGAGGCAAGTTCTTCGTCGCTATCTCCGGCGGCAGGTCTCCGGTGTCGTTCTTCGCCCGCCTGGCTGCTGATGTCCAGAGCAGGGGGCTTGAGTGGACAGCGGCCAGACTATTCTGGGTAGACGAAAGATGCGTGCCCCCTGACTCGCCGGATAGTAACTACCGCCTGGCACAAGATAGTTTCATTCAGAAAGTGGGGATTCCGCGCAGCTCTGTATTCAGGATTCATGCCGAAGCCGATGACCCCGACGCTGAAGCGCAGCGGTATGAGACTGTCATTAGGAATGCCTTCGATGTTCACTCGCACATTGTCCCGCCATTCGACCTGATGGTCATGGGCATGGGCGCCGACGGACACACCGCTTCGCTCTTCCCTGGTTCGGATGTGATCATTGAGAAGGATCGCCTGGCCCGTGCTGTCAGGGCTTCCGGAAAACGGCTTGCAAGGATTACTCTTACCCCGCCAGTCCTGGCGGCATCCCGGCACATCATCGTACTAGTATCAGGCAGCGATAAGGCCGAGGTCCTCGCCAATGTGCTGACCCTTGCTCCCGACCCTATGCGGTATCCGGTACAGCTGCTGCTTGAGAGGGCAAATCCTGTGACCTGGCTTGTCGATAAGGCTGCAGCCTTGAAGCTCCCGCCCTCTATCTGCGGCTAATCGGGTATCACTATCTTCATTCCGGGCCGTATGCGGTCAGGGCTCGACAGCGTGTCCCTGTTGGCCTCGACTAACTTGTCTACAGCCGAGGTTGTCCCATAGTATTTCTTAGCGATGGAAGAAAGCGTCTCCCCGCTCTGCACTATATGAAAACGGGTTGTCTTTATCGGCGTAAGCGGCGGCTGACTCTGCGCTGCTGCCGAAGCTTCCGCAACTGGCGGCCGTGGAGCTTCCGCCGCTCGCTCAGCAGGCGCGGCCACCCCGGCATCCTCACGCAGCCGGCTGCTGTCGTGTTCCTCTGCCAATTGTCCCGGCACCTCGTCCGACTCGGAAATGCCCATCCGCAGGTTGTCCGTCGCCACCAGCACGATCGCTCCGACCATCGCGATGGCTAGACCGATGAGCATTCCTGTCCGGACATCTTTTCTCACTTAAAACGCCGCGATCTGACGGTCAGGCCCGTACCTCCTTACCCCTGCTGCCGAACAGAAGGATGGGCGCAGCTATGCCGACCGTCGAATATGTACCGACGAGAATACCTATCATCAGGGCGTAGTTCAGGCCGCGAAGCCCTGGCCCGCCCCAGACGTACATCACGAAAACCACAAGGAATGTTGCAACTGAAGTCAAAACGGTTCGTGACAGCGATTGATTGATGCTGTCATTGATAAGCTTGGGTGTCAGCATGCCCGACTTGCCCCGATTCTCGCGAATGCGGTCGAATATCACGATGGTGTCGTTGATGGAATAACCGATTATTGTCAGGAATGCCGCTATCATCTCGAGGTTTATCTTGAAGTCGCCCACCAGCAGCGCTGAGCCTATGGTCGTGCTTGAAATGTACGTAGCTGCCACGACCGCACCGATCGCGACCGTCACGTCATGAACAAGTGCTATCACGCCGGCAAGACCGTATCTCATGCGCCCGAACCTTGCCCACATGTATGCGATAATGGCCAGCCAGCCAAGCATAATGGCCAGCAGGGCACGAACCTTCGCCTGCTTCCCGATGGATGGGTCTATCTGCGTAACCCGCGGCAGCGATTCCTTGAGAGATGCCGCCTCGAGGATCTTCGTGGTCTCATTGTCGACGAATTTCGCTATCTCATCGCTCGTCAGATCGCGATAGCCCGCTTCTGGTATGCGGCTGACGTATACGAACTGCTTCAGCTCCTCATCAGGCAGAGGTGCTGTAAGGTCCGACCTGTAGATCTCATAGGGGTTCATCTCGATGTCGTGCATGCCCGGCTTGTACTGAAGGTCCTTGAATCGCTTCTCTATCTGAGTCACCGTTGCCGGCATCTCCAGGCTGACCGCTATCTTCACGCCGCCATAGTATCCCGACAGCTGGGGCTCCTTCTCGAGCAGCGCGTTGTCGATCATCTGCGTGCTGACAATTTTGGGCCCGAGGTCCTGGTTGGTTTTCAACCTGTCGCCAAATGCCTCTATGACGGCATTGTTGACCACTTCATTGACCCTGGGCTCCTGCACCGTGCCCCTGTTCTCAAACGCCATTCCCACGACCTCTTTGACCAGGGCTGAGTTCGTCTGCGAGGTCTCAAGCTTGACCGTCGACCCCTCCCTGGCGATCGTGAGGTTGCTCAGAGTGCCGCCGGGGAAATTCTGCTCGGCCTTCCCGATTGCCATGCGTATCTCGGTATCGGACGGCGCTGCCTCCGCGAAAACCACGTCGATCATCGTCTTATTCGTCTCGAGCGTGTTGATGTCATACTGCAGGTTCCCTTTGCCGACGCTGTGAACAACCGCAGCCGCAAGACGCGGGTTATTCATCTCTTCGCCTACCTTGCGTATGGCCTGTTCGACTTCGTTCCGCTCCATCGGCTCCTTGAGGTTTATCGTGACCAGAGTCCCGCCGGTGAACTCGATGTCGTACTTGCTGTTCTTGCTGTCGTCGCGAAGGAAGAACACCGCGATCGATGCTCCTACCAGCGTGAGCGACAGCGCATAGAAAACCGGCCTCAGCTTCATCCAGTTTATATTCGGGTTCACCAGCAAGTGCATCATGCGAAGCCGCTCGACAAATACCCTCTTCTGTATCAGCCATTCGAAGATGAGCCGGGTAACCCATATCGCGGTTATCATGCTGGAGATAATGCCCAGCATAAGTGTGATCGCGAATCCCTTTATCTCTTCGGATGCCACCATATAGAGTATCAGCGCCGTCATGAACGTGGTCACGTTTGAGTCGAATATCACCACAAACGCGCGGTCATAGCCGTTCTTAACGGCGATCCTGACCGAGCAACCCTTGGCCTGCTCCTCGCGGATACGTTCGTTGATGAGCACGTTCGCATCGACCGCCATACCTATCGTCAGGATAATACCCGCGATGCCGGGCAGCGTGAACGTCGAGCCGCTGAACGCCATGGCCGACAGAATAAAGATCATGTTTAGAACCAGCGCCACATCGGCGATGAAACCCGAGCTTATGTAATAAACCGCCATGAAGACCGCCACCACGATAAGCCCTATTATGCCGGCTCTGATGCCCGCGTCACGGTTCTCCGCACCTATCGAAGGTCCGATCGTCTTTATCGTTATCGGAGGGTCAATAAGCCTGGCAGGTAGTGACCCCGCATTCAGCTTGTTGACCATGTCCATCACTTCTGTCTGTGTGAATGTGCCGGTGATGATGCCGTGGCTGCGGATCGCCGTCTGGATGTTTGGCGCCGATATCGCCACATTATCAAGCAGGATGGCCAGGGGCCGCCCGATGTTCCTGCTCGTCAGCCTGAAGAAGCTGTTCGCCCCCGTCTCGTTGAACGTAAAACCTATGGCCCTGTTGCCGTTCTGGTCATAGGTCGGATAGGCCGCCGACAGCTGCCATGACATCTTGTCCTTGGCTGTCTGAAGCATGACCTCATCCATCTGATTGCTGGCAAGCACATAAAGCTTCTCGCCGAACTGGTGAGTGATCGAGTCACTGACGCGCTTGGCCCACTCCTGCGGGTCCGCAGTTTCCGTCTCCACCCACACGTATTTATCATCCGAAGCTCTTGCCGGGCCGTAAGTGTCGAGATTCTGCTTCCTGACTGCTATCTCGGCAGCATCCAGCGCCTTACCGCCGCCGCCCTGCGGGAGTATCCTGAACTCCAGCACCCCAACGCCCTTGAGTATCCTGCGAAGGTCTTCCGGGTCGTCCAGACGCCCGCGCACTGTCCGATACTCGTCGAAAGCAGCCACGAGATTATCGATCTGACCCTGCCGTTCCGGGAAGTCCTCTATCAGTGACTGTATCCTCGTTTTCCTCTCGGGCGAATTTGCAGGAAGCTCGAGTATCGTCTGCTTTACAAGGTCGATGTTGACATTCAGTTGCTCAAGCGAAGCCCTTGCCGCCTTGTAACGATCATTGGCCCCGGTCTCCGGCGTTGTCATCGTGTTGACGACATCGGCCCACTCTTTATACACAGCCACATACTGCTTTATCTCAGCCAGCTTGTCCGACTTGCCCGGCATCTCCTTCAGGATGGCGTCGTCGAGTTCTTTGCCTGACAGCCCCGACCAAGAGTTGCTCATCGACCTGACCTGCTCCGCATTGACCCCGGCCTCGCTCAGCTCTTTTTCTATCGTTTCGAGCTTTGAAGAAAGGCTCTCGCCCTGCTCTCTCAGCTTCTTCATCTGGTCGTATGCGACCATGAAATCTTCGATTATCTTTTTCCTGCTCGCCGAGCCGCCCGATAGTTTCTCGATTTCAGCCTCACGCTGGTCTGAGGGCAGATTGGCAGCCCTCTCGACCAGCGAGATGTTCATGTTCGTTGATTCCAGTTCATCCAGCGCCGTGTCATAAGCCCTGCGCTTGTCCTGCACATCTCTGCTTGCCAGCGGCATCTGTATCTCTATCCTGCCGAAACCCTGCGGCCGGATGATGAGGTTCTGTATGTTGTCCGGGTCTATACGCTTTCTCAGGATGGGTACGAGTCTCTGAGCAACGTCCTTCTGTTCGGCCGGCGTAAGTCCGGTCGTGTCAATCGCATAAATAAGGCTGGTGCCGCCCTGAAGGTCGAGGCCCTGCCTGAGCGTCTGTGACGGCGGATAGAGTCGCCAGCCGAGAAGCACGGTAATCGCCAGTACAAGGAGCAGCTTCAGCGTAAGTCTTTTTTCCATAGAACTCTTCCTATACCCTTAAAAGCGTGTAAAAGGCTTCAGCGCACGGTACAGCTGCGCTGCCTTCTCAAGTCAAGCCATGGGATTCCGCTCAGTCTTTTGCCTCGGGGGCGAGGTTCTTGCTGATAGCCCCCGGCACCACCCTGAGCTTCGTGTTTGTTGTCTCGTCCACTTTCAGAACGATGTACTCATCCTTCACATCGACCACCGTGCCGATTATACCGCCGACCGTCCGCACGCGGTCATTCTTCTGAAGCGACCGTATCATCTCCTGCTGCTGCTGTTGCTGCTTCTTAGGACCACGGATGAACAGGAAATACATCACTGCGAAGATGACGATGATAAAGATGATCTGCAGCATGCCGCCGCCGGGAGGCGCCTGTTTCTCGCTCGGCTGAGCTGGCGGTGGGCTGCCCGGAGCCTGTGTCCCTGTCGTTGTGCCGCTCTCCTCGAGCGGCTGGGCGGGGATCTCCTTGACCGGAGCCTCCGACATGGCCGGGGTATCCGGCGTCGCCGGCGCCTCAGTTGCGGCCGCCTCAGCCAGTATCCACAAATTCTGCATTTTTCAGTTTCCCTTAAATGTAGACCTGTCCCTATCGAAACTTAGCTCGACATTTATAACCGAAGTCAGCCCCAAATCATACAGAAAAAAGAGCGAAATGTAAATGCTGGGTTTGCTTCTCGCCAATCGCGCCAATTCGTGCCCGGCCCGGTCCGCGCTTAAAGCGCGATATGCTCGCCCGCAAGCTGGTCCTGTGCCCATTCCTCGAACTTCCCAGCCTCTATCATCCGCCTGATCTTCGACATAAGTCGCTGATAGAACCGCAGGTTATGGATAGAGACAAGTATTGGCCCCAGCATCTCGCCCACGTTGAAAAAGTGGCGTATCGCGCAGCGGTTATAAGTCCGGCACGCATAGCAGTCGCACCCGTACTCTATAGGGCTGGCATCATCCGCGTGTGTGTTGTTCCTCAGCCGTAGGGGCCCGCCCGATGTGAAGGCATACGCGTTCCGACCATTCCGCGTCGGAAGCACACAATCGAACATGTCCACCCCCGCCCGCACCGACGCGATTATGTCGGCTGGAGTCCCCACGCCCATCAGGTATCGCGGCTTTCCATCAGGCAGCAGGGGGGCTGTGTGATTCACAGTCCGTATCATGTTCTCATGCCCCTCCCCGACACTCAGTCCGCCGATCGCATAGCCGTCAAAATCAAGACGTACAAGCTCTTCCGCGCACCTGCCGCGCAGCTCCGTGTCCGTCCCTCCCTGGACAATGCCGAAGATGAGCTGCCGGGGGTTGCTGTGCGTCTCCCTGCATATCTGAGCCCAGCGAATGGTTCTCTCTACCGCCTTCTTCAGACGCTCCTCATCGCACGGATACGGCGTGCATTCGTCGAAACACATGAATATATCCGGCCCCAGACGGTTCTGCACCTCTGTCGCTATCTTTGCGTCGATATATATGCGTCGCCCGTCGATATGCGAAGCGAACTCCACCCCGGCATCCCCAACACGTGTCAGGCTGCTTAGCGAGAATATCTGATATCCCCCCGAGTCAGTCAGTATTGGATGATGCCATGCCATCAGCTTGTGCAGCCCTCCGACCCTCTCGACAATGTCCACCCCTGGCCGCAACAGAATATGGTATGTGTTGGCAAGTATGATTGATGCCCCAACCTCCTCCAGCCGGTCAGGCGTGACACCCTTCACCGCTCCGCGCGTCCCTACCGGCATGAATACCGGCGTCTGTACTTCCCCGTGCGGTGTGCGGATAACACCCCTTCTGGCCCCACACCGGGTGTCTCTGGCCGTTATCTGGAACGCGCCGAACGACCGGCTGTCTTGCTCACCGCTCACGGCTCTTCCTAATACATCTGCCTCATCACGGCGCCCGGGTAATAGTGGCTCAGTATCTGCTCTGTGCTGAAACCCTTCCTCGCCATTCCCTGCGCGCCGCACTGACACATCCCAACGCCGTGGCCCCATCCTCTACCGCCCACGAATCGCAGCGTCCTGCCCTCTATCTGAATGTAACAGGCCGCACTCATTATCTTGCGGCCGCTTGGGTCGAGCGTAAGACGCAGGTCCTGACCTTTAAGCGTCCCAGTCTGGCCGTTAGTGCCTGTCAGCTTCACATACAGTATCCGCGCCCATTTCCCCGCGTCGTACTGGCTCTGCTTGGAAGGGGCTATCGCGCTTATCTCCCCCAGACTCCGCAGAGATGGATACTTCTCAAAAATCAGCCTTGATGCCTCAGCAAGGTCATACGATGCCGCCGGCCACTGATACTTCTCCGGAGGAGCGACATCGCGGCAGTACGGACACGGCACACCCTTCAGGCATTTCCATGACTCCCCGAAGACATTGCTGCCGTCCTCCGTATGTCCTCCGCATGTCGAGCTGTAATACGTCGGGAAAACCGTCTCCATGCCGCTGGCATCCGTACAGACCAGAACCTTGCCCCACGTTGCCTTCACAACATCCCATATCTGCGGCGTCTCAGCAGACATCCCGGAGTACACCTGATGAGCCTCTGTTGGTGAGACATCCCACCCGCGATTCACCCCGTAACGCTGCTTCGTGTGAAGGCAGTAGGTCCTGGCTGCGATTGCCTGTGCTTTGAGTGCTTCCGGCTCCCAGTAGTTCGGCATCTCCGAGCCTATCACACCCGCAAGATACGCCTCCAGCGGCACCTCGTTTATCATCTCAAATGTGCTGCCGTCGGCGCTCAACACCAGCGTGACATTTCCTCTGTATCGCCTCCCGTTTAGCTCGAAGATATACGGGTTGCCCGGTGTCAAAGTTATCCGTCGGCCCTGCACGATTATCCCGTTGATGCTCAGCCCGCCAGGCGCTACCGCTACTGAGAATGGCTGGTAGCCGCCAGGGATCGGCACACCTCCAAAAGGCCTTTCGTCTGCGAGCACCGAGCCTGATGGCACGGCTACAGTGCTCGAAGTCTGGCCTCCGCTGAGGCGCACGCGTATCCACGAGCTTTTTGCCGTTTCCATCTGGGGTGTAGGCACCACTACCACCCGCCGACACCCGCCTGCAATCGTGCCCGCCGCTACTGCGACCAGGAGAAGAATACGAGTGTTCTTGCTGCTGATGATACTACCGAATGTACGTGAAATGGCCATGATATCACTTCCCCTGAAGGTCGTGAATAATGCTATCTTGATTGAACTGACCTGACTGGCGGCTCAGTCCAGCTTGCGCAGCGCCAGCCCGAGATCGGCAAGCTTGCCCTTGATCTCATTCAGGCTTGTTACGCCGAAGTTCTTGCAGCCTAGAAGCTCGGCCTCGGTCTTAGATATCAGTTCGCCTATAGTCCCCACACCGAGCCTCTCAAGGCATTTCCGGGAGCGAACCGACAACGCCATATCGTCAACGTTCTTGTTCAGGATATCCGACATGTTGTCACGCGCCGGAATAACCGCCTGCTCGAATGTCTCGCCTTTCTCTTCGATCGCCATCCCGAGACGCAGGTTCTTTGCCTCAAGTATCGACCGGATTTCACGGAGACTTGTTTCGCCGAAATTCTTGTATGCCAGAAGCTCTGCTTCGGTAGTCCTCAGAAGGTCGCCCAGCGTCCGTATATTCATCTTGCGCAGGCAGTTCCTGCTCCGCACCGAAAGCTCGAAATCCGTAATGGGCGTCTCGAGAAGCTTGTTCCGCCGATCTATCTTCTTCTCCCTCTCATCGTCATAGATCATCGTCTTGGCGCTCTGTATGTCTTTCTTGAAGAGCATGGCTCTGGCATGGTTCGGATAC
>Ga0209164_1001237_pt1 | contig 35200 bp, 28 predicted proteins | sample MTBNYHSulfiMetaG_FD_187458 | JGI IMG/M metagenome (GOLD analysis project Ga0209164, IMG submission 187458) | Enrichment culture microbial communities from rom New York Harbor, USA that are MTBE-degrading - MTBE-NYH (New York Harbor Sulfidogenic)... | ecosystem: Environmental > Aquatic > Marine >... | reverse complement strand
CCAGCTGTTGCGGCCCAGGATGCAAGGAGAATAGCTGAAGTGACAGGGATCCAGTATGCCTATTACAACAGCGAGCTGAAGGACGACAAGGTCGACCTGACATTCGTCGTTATCGAGAAGCTTGTAGTCCGAGGCATCGCCTTTGACGGCAACAGGAAATTCAGCGACACAACCCTTCAGAAGAAGCTGAGTTTCAAAAAGGGTGACTATCTCGACAAGCTCATAGTCGAGGCAGGGAGCAGGGAAATCCATGACTTCTACCTTGAGAAAGGTTATGCCTTCGCGGAAGTAGCTGTCGATACCAAAGAGATGGAAACGGGGCGCGTCGTTTACAACATAGACGAAGGACCGCGCGTAAAGGTCGCGAGAGTGCGATTCATCGGCAACAAGCTTTTGAAGTCCTCGAACCTGAAAGACGTTGTCAAAGTGCAGGTTCGTAAGTTCCTTTTCTTCCAGGGCTATTACAAGGAAAAAGAGGTTGTGGAGGACGTGACCAGGCTGCAGGAAACATATCTCAAGAGAGGCTTTCTGGACGTGAAAGTGAGCTCAGGCACCGAGTTCACGCAGGACAGGGAAAAGGTCAGATTATCGTTCACCATCAGCGAAGGACCTGTATATAAAGTTCGGCAGTCTGACATCAAAGGCGGCGAGTTCTTCACAAGGGAAGAACTGGCCAGCGATCTCAGGCTCAAGCCTGGCGAAGTATTCACGCCGCAGAAAGCGGATTTCGACAAGAGGAAGGTCGTGGACAAGTTCCTCGCAGCCGGGTTCATCGATGTTGTCGTCGACCAGACCAGGACATTTGCGGGTGCAGCCGAGGTCGACGTTCACTATGACATCAAGCCTGGCGAGCGGTTCAGGATCGGCAAGATAAATATAACAGGCAATGAACAGACTCAGGACAAGGTCATACGTCGTGTACTTGACGAATATGATTTCTCGCCCGGCCAGTGGTATGATGCCCACAAGGCGGAAGGCTCGGGCCAGGGAAGCCTTGAGAAAGCGGTCAAGGGCATCGCCCTTACGCAATCGACTGTAATAACGCCCACCGGCAACGAATCCGGCGTGCGGGATGCGCAGGTGAGTGTCGTGGAAGGCCAGACCGGCATGGTAATGGTCGGCGCCGGTGTGGGGACCGATTCGGGTGTTGTCGGGCAGCTTGTCTTTGAGCAGCGGAACTTCGATATCAGCGCATGGCCCTCGAGCTTCGGCGATTTCGTCAGCGGCAAGGCGTTCAAGGGCGCCGGCCAGATATTCCGGATATCGCTGGAGCCAGGCACCGAGTACAGCCAGTTCAGCGTCAGTTTCACCGAGCCCTACCTGAATGATAAGCCCATATCCATGACCGTCGCAGGCTCCCGATACATACGCGGCATGGAAAGCTATGATGAGCTGCGGACGCGGGCCATAGTCGATTTTGAGAAACGGTTCAAGGAAGGATGGCGAGTCGGAGTCGGCTTCCGCGCTGAGAAGGTCAATGTCGATGATATTGACCCTAATGCGCCGGCCGAGATATATCGGTGGGCCGGTTCAAATATGCTGTATGGCATCAGGCCACACTTCGGTTACGACACAACCGACGACCGTTTCTACCCGACAAGAGGTTTCTTTTTCAACGCCGGTTATGAGCAGGTCTTTGGCGATGCAAGCTTCGGGACAATTGACGGCACTTTCCGCTGGTACAAGACTGTCGCCGAGGACTTCTTTGAGAGAAAGACGGTTCTGGCTACCAAGATACAGGCTGGCCTCACCAGTTCAGATGCTCCCCCGTTTGAGAAATTCTATGCGGGCGGAACCGGCAGCATGAGAGGCTTCGAGTATCGAGGCATCAGCAAGAGGGCTGGCATATATGAAGACCCCATCGGCTCCGACTGGATATTCCTGGCCAATGCAGAGCTGGCGGTACCGTTGAACAGCGACATCTTCTCGGCGATATTCTTCGTCGACAGCGGCACGATCGAGACTGGTCCCTATCGTGTCTCCGTGGGCACGGGTCTGCAGATAATGATACCTCAGCTTCTGGGGCCGGTTCCGATGCGGTTTGAGTTTGCTTCTCCTATGCGCAAGGATGACCAGGACGAAACGCGCGTGTTCAGCTTCTCGATCACGAGGCTGTTCTGACCTTATACTGCAATACTATCCAACGACAGAAAGGATACTGATGAAAACGAGATATGTGATTCTCATGGCGGCAGTTCTTGCGGCAATAATGCTTGGTATTACCTCGTATAGCACATCTGCTGCCGGGGCGGCAGCCGGCAAGGCATCGCCCAAAATAGCCGTGGTCAATCTTCGGACCGTATTTCAGAGGAACAAGCTGAACGATGACTTTGACGCAAAACTCGCGCAAGACAAGGAAAAGGCTATGGGCGAGGTCGAGGCTATCACAAAGAAGATCGAGGCAATCAAGGCTGACATGAAGACCCGCAGCACCGGATCGAACGATTATCTGAATCTGATGTCGCAGATGCTGGAGCAGCAGGGGCTTCTGCAGGCAAAGAAGGAATACTATCAGCAGTACGTCGATTCGCGCCAGCAGCAGTTCACAGAAGACATCTACACCAAGACCAAGGAAGCCATCGCCGACTATGCCGTGAAGAACGGTATCGACCTTGTGCTTGTCAAAGATGAGATACAGCTGCCGGCAGCAAGCCCCAATGACCTGATGCTGGCTCTGAGCACACGCAAGGTGCTCTATTCCGCGCCGGAACTCGACATAACTGATGCCGTACTCGACATGGTCAACGCGAAGGCAGGTTCAGCGAAATAGCAGGACTGAGACTCGCAACATATGTCCTGCAGCACAATCTGACTATGGCAGAATCCTTACCACATAAGGCGATGACGACGGCTCAGCTTGCCCAGCTTCTCGGAGCACAACTGGCTGGCAGCGGAACAGAGCTTATCGAAGGTGTCGGCGCTGTCGAAAGCGCATCAGAGCGACAGCTTACCTTTGTAACTGATGCCCGGCACGCCGCCAAGGTGGTATCATCGGCTGCGGGCGCCGTCATAACAAGCCGGCGGATCGACGGGTTGCCAATGCCCCAGTTGATCGTAAAGGATGTCGATGTCGCGCTTATCGCAGCTCTTCATGCCTTCGCTCCCGTTCTTGCGCTGCCAGCCGCGGGTGTTCACCCCACCGCCTGTGTCGCCCCAGACGTCGTGCTTGGTGAGGATATCTCTATAGGGTCCCATGCCCTTGTTGCTTCAGGCGCAAGTGTAGGCGATAAGACCGTTATCGCCGCTGGTGTGAGCATCGGCCAGAACAGCGTAATAGGCAAGGGATGCCGTATCGACGCTAATGTGGTCGTCTATCACAACTGCGTGCTCGGCAGCAAGGTGTGGATACAGGCCAACTCTACCATAGGCTCCACTGGCTTCGGCTACAAGTTCATCGATGGCCAGCACACTCTGATCCCCCATAATGGCGGCGTGATCATAGAGGATTGCGTGGATATCGGAGCCAATTGCTGCATCGACCGTGCCAAATTCGGCAACACCATCATCGGAGCAGGCACAAAGATAGACAATCTGGTGCAGATAGCGCATAATGTCGTGGTTGGCAAATGTTGTCTTATCGCCGCTCAGGTCGGCATAGCCGGGAGCTGCACTCTGGGCAACGGCGTTGTCATCGGAGGACAAGTCGGTCTCAGGGACCACATTTCGGTTGGCGATGGCACGATGATAGGAGCCTGTGCAGCTGTGATGAATGATGTTCCGGCTGGTCAGGTTATAGGTGGCATACCTGCCACAGAGATGAGGCAGCAGCTCAGGCAGCTTGCGCTGATATCAAAACTGCCGCAGATGGCCGAGCAGCTCAAAACGCTTACAAAAAGGATCGAGGCTGTTGGATCCACAAAGAACGATAAGAAGTGAAGTCAGGCTCTCCGGCCGCGGCCTTTTTGGCGGCGAGGATGCCAGGGTTGTCTTCAAGCCCGCCGAGGTCAACACCGGGCGTGTCTTTGTGCGCACTGACCTGGTCGACCCGGTCAGGATACCGGCTCTGCCCACGAGTATCATGCCGCAGAGCAGGCGAACGACTCTTGGCGTCGGAAGTGTCACTGTCGAGACCGTCGAGCATGTCCTGGCGGCAATACACGCCCTTGGTATCGACAATATCACTATCGAAATCGATGGCCGCGAGCTGCCCAGTCTTGATGCAGGCAGCACGGAATTTGTCCGCGCTCTTCATAAGGCCGAGATAGTCGAACAGGATGCGCCTGCCCGTGAGCTGGTCATCCAGAAGGAGATATACGTCAGCGACCCGGACAGCGACGCTGTCATCTATGCTCTCCCGTCGCCCGGCACGGGCCTCAATATCACATACGACTGCGATTACTCGGGGCACACAGGTCTGCCGAGGCAGGTATACAGCTGTCAGCTCAATCCGCTGACATTCGAGCGCAACATCGCTCCGTCCAGGACATTTCTGCTGGAGGCCGAGGCCAGAAGACTTGTCGCTTCCGGAGTAGGAACGCACCTGACGCCGAAGGATGTGCTTGTCATAAGCTCGGACGGCCCTATAAGGAACAGCTACAGGTTCCCCGATGAGTGCGCCCGACACAAGGCCCTCGACCTAATCGGCGATCTGGCCCTCGTCGGCCGTCATATCTCGGGCAGGATAGTGGCCTACAAGACCGGGCATATGCTCAACCAGATGCTCGTCAAGAAGCTCTACACGCTGGCCCTTCGGCAGGACCGTGTTGACACGGAAGGCACCGACGCCCTACTCGACATAAAGAGGATCCAGAAGATACTGCCTCATCGCTACCCGTTTCTGCTTGTGGATAAGGTCATCGAGATTGACGGTGATAGACGTATAGTAGGTATCAAGAATGTCACCATCAATGAGCATTTCTTCCAGGGTCATTTTCCAGGAACTCCTGTCATGCCCGGGGTACTCATAGTCGAAGCTATGGCACAGGTCTCCGGCCTCCTGTTTGCGCAGACACTTGAACACACCGGCAAGCTCGCACTGCTGCTGACGATGGATAATGTCAGGATTCGTAAACCGGTACTTCCAGGTGACCAGCTCCAGCTGGTCTCCGAGGTCGAGAAGGCCCGGCACAGGACGGCTGTCTGTCATGGCAGGGCGCTCGTAGATGGACAGGTAGTGGCCGAAGCCACAATGAAATTTATGCTGGTCGATGAAGATTCAATGTGATCTCGCACCAGCCGAAGGTTCTCTCAGGAGTATTGCTCTCAGATGGCACAGATTCATGCAACCGCCGCAATAGCAGAAACCGCGAGCATAGCGGATGATGCGGTCATAGGTCCTTATTGCACTATTGGCGAACGGGTGGTCGTAGGGTCGGCGACAATTCTCGGCGCACATGTCGTCATTGAGAATGACGTTAGGATTGGCTCAGGTAATCATCTCTTTCCTCATTGCGCGATTGGCTGCAGCCCTCAGCTTCTTGGCATCGATCCGAGCAAGAAACTGGGAGGACTTGTGATCGGCGACAACAATGTCATCCGCGAGAGTGTCACGATTCATCCCAGTATGTACCCCGGCCAGAACACCATAATAGGCAGCGGCAATCTACTCATGGTTGGTGTCCACGTCGGCCATGACTGCATACTTGAAGACAGGATCGTCATCAGCAACTGCACTCAGCTCAGCGGCCACTGCAAGGTCGAGACCGGCGCCTGGCTTAGCGCGCTCTGTGGCGTCCATCAGTTTGTGACCATAGGCAAATGGTGCTATGTGGGCGGGATCTCAGCTATCACGCACGACATCACGCCATTCATCATTGTAAGCGGCTCATATCCTGTGAAGGTTCGTTCGATCAACAAGCGAGGCGTCGCGCGTGCCGGCCTGTCCGATGAGCAATCGGTTCAGATAGTGCAGGCCTTCAGGAAGCTCTACCGCAGTGAGGGCACCCTGCTGGCGAACACAATGGCGCTGGCCGAGGAACCCGACCTTGACCAGAATGTTCGCGACATGATCACTGCAATTGTCAACAGCAGCAAGCAGCGACATGGGCGCTACCGCGAGAGCTTCCGAACAAGGCACTGACCGTCATCGATACAGGACAGATCCATGCAGCAGCTACGTACAGCAGTAGTCGGCGCCGGCAAAATGGGCGCAATACATGCCAAGGTTCTCTCGCAGTTGCCGCAGAGCCATCTGGTGGCGGTTGCCGATGTCAGAGAAGACAAGGCTTCCTCTCTGGCCAGCCAGTATGGCTGCCGGCCATACTCCGACCCGGCCGGGATAATTGGCAGCGTCGATGCCGTCACCATTGCCGCGCCCACCATGGCCCACTTCGAACTGGCACAGCTGTTCCTCAAAGCAGGTGTGCCGGTGCTTATAGAAAAGCCGCTGGCCTTCACCGTTGACGAGGGCAGAAGGATAGTCGACCTCGCCCGACAGAAAGGCACAATTGTTGCCGTCGGCCATTCAGAGAGATGCAATCCAGTCGTTCAGGCAATGAAGCGGCTACACATTGAGCCGAAATTCATTGAGTCCAGCCGCATAAGCCCCTATAGCTTCCGCAGCACCGACATCGGCGTGGTCATGGACGTGATGATACACGACATAGACATAATCCTCTCCCTTGCAGCTTCAGCAGTACGCAAGGTTGACGCATTCGGAGTGAGTGTGATAGGCCAGCGCGAGGATATCTGCAACGCCAGGATCATCTTTGAGAACGGCTGTGTGGCTAATGTCACCGCGTCGCGCGTCGCACTCAAGACAGAGCGCAAGGTCCGGGTCTTCAGCCGGCAGGCTTATCTGAGCCTTGACTACCTCAAGAAAGAGGGCATCATCATCAAGGCCTCTCCGAATGTTGATGTCGTCAAGTGGATACGCGATCGTCAACAGAACGGCGACTTCGACTTTTCAACGGTTAACTGGCCCGACCTGCTGCATATCGAGCAGCTTGATATCGATGACAAGGAGCCGCTCAGGCTCGAGCAGGAATCGTTCCTCAAAGCCGTATCTGACAGGACCGCGCGCCCCGAAGTCACCGGCGAAGAGGGCCTTGAGGCCATGGTCTGTGCCGAGCGCATCTTGCAGTCGCTCAATGAAAACAAGTGGGACTAACAAGCCCGGCCAGGTCGCACCGGTATGTAGTCATTTCCTTCCCGGGCCTTGAATCCCATCATTTCTCCAGCACGTTGTCTAGGCCTCCGGATTGGCCATATATGCCTATTCCATCATCTCCGCTCGGGCTGCCAAGGTCAACCAGACCGTTGGGGCCCCAGATAAGGTCCTTCATCTCCTGTGCACCGTCAGTATAGATGTAATAAAGGGCCTCGTAGACATCCGAACCCTGGCCCATCTGCTGCCAGAACATCCTTACAGCCTCCGTGGCGCTGGCACTGAGCATCGCCGGAGATTCACCCAATGGCTCGTTCTGCCGCTTCCATCCGATGTATATCTGATCATTCGACGAATAGCCTTGCAGCGAGAACATGCCATAGGCGCGCGCCATATCATCATAAGCGGCGCTGTTGCACGCATCGACGAACACTATCTTCTTCGAATTCGACTCGGTCATACCCAGGGTCGTCAGGTCAAAGCCCTTCGTATCCCACATGTTCGGCAGCACGTACGCTCCCTGCGTCGACTGCTGGGTGTATGAGAAGACGCCTCTGGGCTCCCATGATTCCACGGTCTCCATCCATTTCCGGCCCTTGTACAGCCAGCACTCTGTATAGGTTCGTTGCACCGGATCTACGCCCTTCACCGGCCAGAAGGCCTGGCTGCCGCCCTTGCCCACCCAGTACACGTATTTGATGTCGGGCCGCTGACCGAGAATGTAAGTCAGATTGGCTTCGTTAACGTCATGGTTGAAGAGTACCATCCATGTCACCTTGTTCAGCTCGCAAGCCCTGGCGCATTCAACGATCGCCGGTTTTCTCAGCTTGAAGATTTCCGGATTGGGCATGATTATGGTCATGTGTACAGGCTGCCGGCTCCAATCGATCAGCGCGAACTTCCTCTGGAGAAGCTCGCTGATCTCCTGCTCCGAAGCCGGCGGCGCGCCCCCACCCCCGCCCCCCGGTTCCTCCGTCACGCTCAGACTGCAGATGCGGCTCTCGCCGAACACGGCTCCCGGCACGACAATATCCAGGGCATTACCGGTGTGACTGGCCGACCACAGCACCACATCATTGACCTCATCGATGACCTGCACGTTCAAAGTGCCAGTCCCGTAATAGTAGCCGCCCAGCAGCCGGTTGTTTGCGTCGGAGGGATGGAACGCAAGACTCGCGCGCATACTGTAGACAATGTTGTTGAAGGTCGTACTCACTGGACTGGTCAGAAATATCGAATTGCTGTCGGTGATGTGCAGGAGCTTCATGCTGTGAATGCCGTTCGGATAGTCCGCAGTCGGCAGGACGACCGTATTCGGCTCTGCAGCCAGCCCATTGAACTCAGCGACTATCGCTCCATCCAGCAGCAGAAAAGACCTTCTGACGAAATCGGGTATATTTGCGGAAACGCGTACGCTGCCCCTGAGGTTGTTTGGCTCCGCGTCAAACGCGGGTGGCGTATCCTGAGGATACGGGTCCGCGACCTTCCGCCAGTCGAATGCGACTATGGCCAGGTCACACATGTTTATGCAATCCTCATTGTCGAGGTTCATGTTTGGGTCGTATGTCGGGCAGTTGCCATCCTCCAGCCAGTGTATTGTCACTAGCAGCACATCCTTCATATCAACCATCAGGTCTGAGTCTATGTCGCCCCCCAGCGGATTAACGCCCGCATTCACAAAGCCCTCTCGATTGTAGTGCACGCCGATATCGGCCTTGCCCAGGTCGGGGAAGCCGAGGAACGTTGATTGCCCGATCAGATACATCGCCTGCTCCACGGTCATGACACCTGCGTCAACAAGCGGCGAACCGGGCTTCAGCAGATACGGCCACGTGTAATACCCATAATAGAAAGGACACTGGTTCGCTATCACTGCGTCTATGTCACCCCACGGATCGCCAGTATCTATCTCCCAGTTATTGAAGTAGCCGTTGTTATACCTGCCTTCACAACTTATCCAGCCGTCGCCCATTGCCATGGCGTAGTAGTAACTGCCCGCTATGAGATTGTCTGCTATGGCCACCGTCCCGACACGGTTTGGGTCAGGCGAGCCGTGCACGCCGATCCCGAAGAACTGGCCCCACTCACCGTAAATGTACCAGCCGATGATCGAGTTGTGCTCGATGGCGATGAATGTGTCCGCGGAACATGTGCCGTTAGGATCATTCACATCCGTAAGATACACGTCTATTCCTGCCCATGTGCAGTTTATCATCTCGTTGTTCACGATATCTGTCAGCTCCGGACCCTCCTCGTATATTCCCGTGACGCACCTGGCTATGGTCAGCTGCTCTATGGGCGCCTCGAGACGGCGGTCATCTACCCATATGCCCTTGTCCGCGAACATCACCACGCAGTTGGAGATTACGCACAGCGGAGAAGCCGTCCCTTCGATTTTGATGGCAAAGGGAAAGTCATTCTGGTACGGCTGGCTGGCCGCGGATGTGAAACCTACCTTGGACTGATTCGTTCCTTTTGCTACAAGAACTCCGTCGTTCCTCACGACTATCCCGCCGCGGCCGGTGGCGTTGTATACGCTCACCCCCGGCAGTATGACAAGCTCACAACCCTCAACGAACACGGTCCCCTCAAGTATGACATCCTGACCCCATATAGTGTTCTCCTTCAGTGTAGTATCCACATCTATCACTAGAGGAAGAGTGCCAGTGCCGCCCTCGGCGTTTGGATTCGCTTCGCCCTCAGCCGGCGCGTAACTCTCAAGCGAATACATGTATCTCCAGAATTCATTCGGATCGCCAGGTTCGCCCGGTATGCTGTTGGGGTCGTGAAGATTCGGGTCCGGAGTCACAGGCTCTTCTTCGCCAAAGACCAGCGTCATGGCAGAAAATGGCACAATCTGCCCTGCAGCGTCAGTGGCCTCGCCTGACAGTGACACGATGACCTGACCGCTGTGATAGACAAATCTGAAGTATCCGACCACTCCGTTGGCATCCGCTGCCCAGCAGACGCCAGATACGGTGACATATCCGTTCACGTCGTCAATGTAAGGGTAACCGGTCCAGCCCGGATCCCATCCATAGTCTCCACTGTCATCTTCGTTCATCGCACCGGTTATGGTTGCATCGCCGCTAACCACTCCCAATGCTCCAAGACACAGAAGTGGTGTATCGGTCTCTACATAGACCGTGACTTCCTCGTTCGGATCCGGATTGAATCCTTCTCCCGCGAGAGATATCGAACTGGCGCGGGCCAACCCCGACAGCATGACCAGAACGGAAACAATGGACAGACCGATACAGCGCATCCCCTGCACATCACGAGCCGTGCGAAACATCTGTGCTCCTTCCAGCCCGGAAGCCGGGCTACGAAGACTCCTCCGTGCTGCTACCCCCATTCCGAGCGTCACATCCTGCTTAACGCCTGAACGTTATATCCAATATACTGTGTGAATATGGGCAATTCAAGGGCCTTGGACAAAATTGGACGGTTGTGGGAATAGCTGGCGCAATACATCATGTTTGTCCGCAAATCCCAATCCCCCAATTTGTGGGATCCAGACTCATCAAAGCCTGATGCTGTCCGACAGGTCCTAGCGACTGCCGAGATCTAACCCCTTTTAAAACAAATGGTTATGGTCAGACAGCCAGCGCTGTTACCCACTCGATAAGTGCTGTCGACAACTGACTGCCACAATATACGAGGTGTGGTGTCGACAAATCTGTGAACTCGACGCGCAGTGTTTTTGGGGCCTGATAGGCAATCTTTTCGGACCCTATCGGCGCAGGAATCTCATGAAAGGCATCCGCTCCATGCCTGAGCGGAAGGGAGAACGTGGATCGAAGAAGAACTTCTCCAAGGCTGAGAGATTGCTTGGGCGTCTTCTGTCCTGCTTCAGGAACTGGAACATCACAGCAGGCGCAATCCGCAGAAGGGCACTCACCAGGAATATGGTCTGCAGATGGTACTTGGCCACCGTGGGCAGAAGCGGGGCCACGATGCCGCCTACAGCCGCCCCCGCACTGATAGCGATGGAATTGACGACATTCGCATAGGCCAGGCTCGCAACGCGCCGTGTCGGCGAAACAACCTCTATGGAATAGTTGAACGCGGAAAGACCGTAACCGGCCCATGTGATGCCCGCCACTACCTGCACAGCTGCCAGCCACCAGAAGTTGTCACTGAACACCCACCACAGCGATAGTGTTGCGATGACGATCGCAAAGAACTTCATCGGACGTACAGTCCCTACCCGGTCTATAAGGCGCCCTGAAACAGGTATGGTGACTATCGTGGCTACCGTAGGTATCATCGCCATTACGGTATACTTCGTGTAGCTGTAACCGAGGTCCTGAAGCATATACACGGCGAAGAAAGGCGCCGAGAAATTGGCGCCGAAATTCAGCAGGAAGCTGCACACTGTGAACTTCCCGAACTGACTCGACCACAGATCGCTCAGGAACTGGCGGAACGTAAGCGACTGCCCCGGATGCAGTACGATGTGTGGCGGGTCGTATTGTATCGCCAGAAGTATGCTCGATATGGTCCTGAACAGTACACATATCGCCCATATCAGCGAGAAGAGAACCATCGTCTCAGCGAAGACGCCTCCGCCTCTGTCCACAAGCACCCCGCCGCCTACCGAGATGGCAAGCTGAATGATTCCGAATACCCTGTTCCGCACGCCGAAGTACCTTCCTCTCATCCGTCGCGGAGTCAGATCGCCCATCCAGTCCACCCACGCCGGGCCGTGTAATCCACCGGCAAGTGTTGACACACTGAATGCCGCGATAGTGCCCCAGATGGCGGCATCGCGAGAAAGGTGCCATGTCAGGGCCAGCGGAACATACATCAGGCCCTGGAAAGAAGCCATCGACACAACGAGGGCCTTCCGGCTGCCGAATTTGGCAAGAGCCCACGGCGTTGCCAGTTGCACAAGCCCGCCCATCAGTGCCGGCAGGCTCGACCCCAGACCTATCTCGGCATTTGTCGCTCCAAGCGCATGCAGGTAGGGCACATAGAACACCTGCATCAGGGCGATCCACACCCATGCCACGCCGCCTTCTATGGATGATATCCATAGTGCCCGTGCACGAAGTCGCTGGCCCAACCTCGACTGCGGGACTGACGGGATGTCAGAAGTTTTGTGTACCATTCGTAACCGGAACGAAAACCGTTTCTAACTGCATGACAGCCGGAAAACAATACCTTCCACACAACAGCCCACCGGCTCACCGCTTAAGCCATCTGGCCAGCGGCAGCCGGTCAAGTCCTACCCGGAAAGGCAGCGAGGGCTCGAAGAAGATGAAACGCTCGATGAGCGTGAGATTGGCCTGCGACAGCTTGTCCTCCTTGAGGAATCGAAAAAGAATGGCGGGTATGAACCGCAGAACCCCGCTGATCATGAACATCGATTGGAGTGGATGCGCGAAGATCTGCGGTATGTATGGCGCAGCGATTCCTCCGCAGGCTGCTCCAAGGCTCATCGAAAGCGCCGCCATTACGTTCGAATACGCTATGCCGGCAACCCGCTTCGATGGCTCAAGGATGCCTATCGAATAGTTGAAGCTCGATATCAGATAGCCCGATTGCGCGGCCCCGGCTCCGACTCCGATAAAGGCTATCCAGTAGTAATTGTCACTGATGACCCAGAAGAGCGTCAGGATGGGCAGTGCAGCCATACAGGCCCGCATCGGTCGCACCGAACCATGACGATCGATTATCCGGCCCCACACGGGCATCATGATTATCGTCGCGATTATCGGGATAATGATAATGGTCGCGTACTGCGTATAACTGAAGCCGAGTTGACGCAGCATATAGACCGCATAGAAGGGCACGGCGAAGAACGTGCACAGATTGGCGATGCAGTTGAAAACAGCGAATCTTCCGAATTGCTCCGAAGGAAGAGTCCGAAGAAAACTGCCGAAGGTCGGTGTCTTCTCGCGCTGCGGCACCGTGTGTGGCGGGTCGTATTGAATGGCCATCAACACAGATGAGGACATCCGGAAAAGTGCCGCCAGCGCCCACACGAACGAGAACATGAGTAATGGGACCCCGACAGCCTTTCCTTTGTCCAGGAGCAGACCACCGCACACCGCCGCTGTAAGCTGAATTGAGGCGAACACGCGGTTGCGAGTGCCGAAATACCTGCCTCGCATCCGCTTGGGCACAAGGTCCCCCATCCAATCCTGCCACGCCGCCGAGTGTATGTTCCCAGCCAGCGTTGAGACACTGAAACATGCCACCGTACTCCAGACCGCCCAATCCCTCTGCAAGTGCCACGTAAAGGCCATAGGTATGAACATCATCGCCTGCACGAATATCGTCGTGGCGACGAATGCCTTGCGAGTGCCGAATCGCGCCAGCGCCCAGGGCGTGAAGAACTGCACAGTGCCGGCAGCGAGAGAGGGGATGCTTGAGCTGAGACCTATCTGGCGCTCTGTTGCACCGAGTGCCTGAAGATAAGGATTGTAAAAGTGCTGAACCAGACCGACCATCGCCCAGCCGCAGCAGCCTTCCAGAGTCGAAATCCACAACCCGCGGGCCCGGAGCGTGTGCTCGAGCCGCCTGGACTGATTAGCCGGTATTTCAGCTGCTGCTTCGTTCATCGCTTACACATGTGCGAAAGAGAGCTTTTACAGCCCTGCCCTCTCAGATTCAAGTCCTAATCACGCCGCCCATCATTCGTTTCAGTTCGGCGACCCTTATGTCCGCTAGACGGGTCGGCTCAGGCAGCCTGTAACGGCCCTTTGTACACAGGCATATCCTTATCGCATCGTCGATCGCAACCTTGTGCCCGACCGATACAAAGACAGGCTTGACGCCCGTTCTTGTGCGAAGTACCGCGCCGATATCATGCCCATCCTGCACAAGCCTGCTCCAGCTACCCGCTTGCTGCCCCGGCTCCTCGTATTGGCCCGTCAGTCTGCTCTTGGCACATCCAATAGTAGGTTTGTCGAAAAAGAGGCCCAGATGAGCGGCTATTCCCAGCCGGCGTGGGTGGGCTATCCCCTGTCCATCCACTATGAAGACATCAGGCTCCTTCTTCAGTTTCCTCACAGCCGCAATGCATGCGGGCGCCTCTCTGAACGAAAGCAGGCCTGGAACATATGGGAATTTCACCTCCTCCACGGCCCACTGCATCTCCACCTCCTCAAACTCAGGCAACCGAAGTACGACGACGCAGGCTATTATATTCCGGCCGTCACGCGTGAATGCGCAATCAGCACCTCCTACCAGCCGCACCTGCCTCCTGAGTCTGGTGTGCTTGACGCGGCTGGCAAGCTCCTTCTGAAGAGCCAGTGCCCCTCGGTAATCAACGTCCCAGCTGTGTAACTGAGCGATCTTCATTCTCATGCTCCCTTGGCGGGGCACGGAATTCATTTTACCTGCCTCTGCTGTTGTGGTACAATCGCTAAATTGGACTATTGCCGATTTTTGCGTATAGAATACACTGTCTATCCGGGACCAGAATGTCCGACGCTGAACAGAAGTTCATAACGATAACCGCAGCCGCGGAGCATAACCTCAAGAACATAGATATCTCCATCCCGCGAGATAAGCTCATCGTCATCACGGGAATAAGCGGCTCAGGAAAAAGCTCCTTGGCTTTCGATACGATCTATGCCGAGGGCCAGCGGAAGTACGTCGAGTCGCTCAGCGCCTATGCGCGCCAGTTCCTGGAGCAGATGCAGAAACCCCAGGTCGAGAGCATCGAGGGCCTCCCGCCTACCATCGCCATCGAGCAGCGCAGTGCCGCCAGCAATCCGCGTTCAACCGTCGCCACGACCACTGAAATATACGACTACATGCGTGTTCTCTTCGCGAGGGTCGGCGTGCCGCACTGCTGGATCTGCGGTCAGGAGGTCTCCGCTCAACACTCGTCGCAGATAGTCGAAGCCATCATGTCACGCCCTGAGGGTACCAAGATACAGATATGCGGGCCGATGGTCCGCGGCCAGAAAGGTGAGCACAAGGACATCTTTGCCAGGATACAGCGGGAGGGCTTCGTGCGTGCCCGCGTCGGTGGGGTCGTCTATGACATTCGCAATGTTCCCGCGCTCGACAAGAACAAGAAGCACGACATTGCTGCTGTAGTCGACCGACTCATCGTCAAGGAAGCTATCCGCGTCCGTCTGGCCGACTCAGTCGAGACAGCTCTCAAAGTTGGTGACGGCCTTGTGCTTGTGATGGTCCAGCCGCCGAATGGCGAAGCAAAGGCAGGCCAGGACTGGGAGGATGTCGTCTTCAGTGAGAAGTATGCCTGCCCGGACCATCCGGAAGTCTCCCTGGCGGAACTCTCTCCGCGCCTGTTCAGCTTCAACAGCCCATATGGCGCGTGCAGGTCGTGCGATGGCCTCGGCATAATCCTCGAATTCGACCCCGAGCTCATTGTGCCTGACAAGACCGTCTCGCTCGAGAATGGCGCCATCGATGCCTGGCGGAAGGGCGGCAAGAGAATGAACATCTTCTATAACCGCCTCATTCGCCGCTTCTGCAGGAATTTCGGCATACGCCCTGATGTGCCGTTCGAGGAAATACCCGCGAATATTGCCAGAATACTGATGCAGGGTACCAGCGCGGAAGATGAGGACAGATACGGCACGTCATTCGAGGGCGTCATGCCAAACCTCCACCGCCGATGGCAGAAGACGACAAGCGAGTATGTCAAGGCACGCCTGCACAGCTATCTGTCGGAACAGCCGTGCCGCACATGCCACGGCACCCGTCTGCGCCCGGAAGCCTCAGCCGTCACTATCGGAGGATGCAACATAAATAGTGTTGCCAGGCTGAGCATCGAGAAGGCGTACGATTTCTTTGATGTGCTCAAGCTCGGCCCCGAGCAGACAATAATCGCTGCCCAGCCACTCAAGGAGATAAAAGCCAGGCTGCGTTTCATGCTTGATGTGGGACTCGGTTACCTGACGCTCGACAGGAAAAGCGCCACGCTCTCCGGCGGCGAAGCCCAGCGCATCCGCCTCGCGACGCAGGTAGGCTCCGGGCTGGTAGGCTGCTGTTACGTGCTGGATGAACCGACCATCGGCCTGCACCGCCGTGACAATGAGCGCCTGATTGGAATACTCCGTCGACTGACCAGCATTGGCAATACTGTAATGGTCGTTGAGCACGATGAGGATGTCATACGTGAAGCTGACCACATCATAGATATAGGCCCAGGCGCCGGTGAGCATGGTGGCAAACTTGTTGCCCAGGGCACTCTGCGCGACATAATCGCATCTCCTGAGTCGCTGACCGGCAAGTACCTCTGCGGCAAGACCCGCATCGAGCTGCCGCCAAAGCGCCGCAGATACAGCCTTACCAACTGCATAGAGGTCAAGGGGGCTGCCGAACACAACCTCAAGAGCATAAACGTCAAATTCCCCCTCGGCACATTCATCTGCATAACCGGCGTCTCGGGCTCAGGCAAGAGCACCCTTGTCAACGATATACTGCTCAGAGCGCTCAAGCGCAAGCTCTACGGCTCTCATGTCAAGCCCGGCAGACACAAGAACGTCCTCGGCAGCTCGCGCGTCGACAAGATAATCGAGATAGACCAGTCTCCCATCGGAAAGACTCCGCGCAGCAATCCCGCGACATACACGGGCACCTTTGACCTCATCAGGCAGCTCTTCGCCATCACGCGCGAGGCAAAAATCCGCGGCTACAAACCCGGCCGTTTCAGCTTCAACATAAAGGGCGGCAGATGCGAGCACTGCCAGGGCCAGGGCACAAAGAAGATCGAGATGCACTTCCTGCCTGATGTCTACGTCGTGTGCGAGCAGTGCAAAGGCAGCCGCTACAATCCCGAGACCCTCCAGATCACCTACAAAGGTAAGAACATCGCCGACGTGCTTGACATGCGTATAGAAGATGCAATGAAGTTCTTCGCCAACTTCCCCAAGATTACCCGCCTGCTCAAGGCTATCGATGATGTTGGCTTGGGGTATATGACCCTCGGCCAGTCCTCGACCACCCTCTCAGGCGGTGAAGCCCAGCGCGTCAAGCTCGCCGGCGAGCTTGGCAAACCCTCGACCGGCCATACCCTCTACGTGCTCGATGAGCCCACAACGGGACTTCACTTCGCCGATATACACAACCTCCTCAATGTACTGCGGCGGCTGGTCGACCTCGGCAATACCGTCGTGGTCATAGAACATAATCTTGACGTCATAAAGATGGCAGACTATATCATAGACCTTGGCCCCGAAGGCGGCGAGCAGGGCGGCACTGTGGTTGCCCAGGGCTCTCCTGAGGAGATCACCAAGGTCCAGGCAAGCTACACTGCCAAATACCTGAAGGATAAGCTTGCTGCCGACCGCAATCTGTCCGCGGCTCTGGCGCGCTGAAAGACTGATTACGATCACAGCTCACGAAAGGAACCACGATGTTCGAAAGGCTTGAAATGGCCCCGGCAGACCCGATACTAGGCCTGACAGAAGCGTTCAGGAAGGACACCAATCCCGCGAAGATCAATCTGAGCGTCGGAGTCTACGAGGATGACTCCGGCAAAACCCCCGTGATGCACTCTGTCAAGAAGGCTGAGGAGAGGATACTCAAAACACAGACTACAAAGAATTACCTGCCCATCAACGGCCCCGCGGAGTATGCGGCCGCTGTGGCCGAGCTTGTCTTTGGGAAGGGAAGTGAGATAGTGAAAGCCGGACGTGCTGTCACGGCACAGACCCCTGGCGGCACCGGCGCTCTCCGGATCTCCGGCGAGCTTCTGAAGAAGTATGTCTCCCGCGCCAGACTCTGGGTCAGCGACCCAACCTGGACCAACCACAATGGCATATTCGGTGCCGCCGGCTTCGAGATAAAGACCTATCCCTACTATGATGCAGCAACCAGAGGTCTGAGCTTCGACGCCATGATGGCGACCATAAACACAATACCAGAAGGTGACATTATCCTCCTTCACGGCTGCTGTCATAACCCTACTGGTATCGACCCAAGCTTCGACCAATGGAAGAAGGTCGCTCAGGCTCTTGCAGCCCGCAGGATCATGCCCCTCATCGATTTCGCCTACCAGGGTCTGGCAGCCGGGCTGGAGGAAGATGCAGCAGGCGTCAGGCTTGTCTGTTCGATGGTGCCCGAAGCGGTCATCTGCAGCTCATTCAGCAAGAACTTCGGTCTCTATAATGAGCGCGTGGGTGCTCTTACTGTGATGGGTGCAACACCTGACGCAGCCCAGAAAGCCCTGTCCCATATGAAAGCAACGATCCGTCAGTGCTACTCCAATCCGCCTTCCCACGGCGGGCAGATAGTCTCGACCATAATGAGCGACCCCCAGCTTAAGGCCGAATGGGAGCTTGAGGTAAAGGAGATACGCGACCGCATACACAGAATGAGGAACCTCTTTGTGGATACCCTCAGAGCGAAAGGCGTCGCCGGCGATTTCTCATTCATCAAGAAACAGAATGGCATGTTCAGCTTCTCCGGCCTTACAAAAGCCCAGGTCGAGCAGCTCAAGGAGAAGTACGCTATATACATCGTTGGCTCCGGCCGCATTAACGTCGCCGGAATGACCACGAAGAACATGGACAGCCTCTGTACGGCTGTTGCCAATGTATTGAAAGGCTGATTTCGGTTAGGAGCCTGAAATGCTCTATGAAACCTTGCAGTGGAAGGGCGGCACCGACGGATTCCTCCAGGTGCTCGACCAGCGGAAGCTTCCGCACAGTGTGGAGTATATCCATTGTCGCTCCGTGGAACAGGTTCGTGAAGCCATCTACACGCTCACAGTTCGCGGCGCTCCAGCCATTGGCATAGCCGCGGCTTACGGCTTTGTCATAGCGCTTCAGACCCTCAAGAGCATGTCAAAAGCCGCCGATCTCGTCGAGGAGACCGCTCAGTATCTGGCTGAATCGCGCCCCACGGCCGTGAATCTGTCAAATGCAGTTCGAAGGGTCTCCTCACTGGCTGCTGGTATCTGCCGTGCCAAGGGTGCCACCGTCGACGGTCTGCAAGAGGCCGTTCTCGCCCAGGCAGAGGCCATCCACGCCGAGGATGTCACGATGTGCCGCAAGATAGCTCAGTATGGCGAGCCGCTCATAAAGGAGAATAGCGCCATACTCACGCACTGCAACGCCGGAGCCCTGGCTACTGCGGGCCAGGGCACTGCCCTTGCCCCCATGTTCGAAGCTAAACATAGGGGCAGGCAGTTCAAAGTGTATGTCGATGAGACCAGGCCCCTCCTCCAGGGAGCGCGCCTGACCACATGGGAGCTTATGCAGGCCGAGATCGAAACCATCCTTATCTGCGACGACGCAGCCGGATGGCTGATGAAGCAGAAAGCTATATCGGCAGTCTTCGTCGGAGCCGACCGTATCGCTGCCAATGGCGACGTTGCCAATAAGATAGGCACGTACTCCTTGAGCGTTCTGGCGCAAGCCAATGGCATCCCCTTTTACGTATTCGCTCCCTCTACTACATTTGACCTCAGTCTCAGAAGTGGCGACCGTATACCTATCGAAGAACGAAACGCAGAGGAGGTCACGCTACTGTCGAAGAACCTGATTGCGCCCCAGGGAGTCGGTGTGCACAATCCGGCGTTTGACATCACCGACGCTGCATACATAACCGCCATTATCACCGAGAAGGGTATTATCGAAAGACCCGACAGAGCAGGCATAAAGGAGTTCATGTCAACGTGAAAGAGACCCGATGAAATTGTCGATCGTGATCCCATGTTACAACGAGCTCAATACCATTGAGACCGTCATTGAAGCAGTTCGCAACTGTCCGTATCCCGACAAGGAGATCATCGTCATCGACGATTGCTCCACCGACGGTACGCGAGATAGATTGCGGCAACTGGAGCCGCTCGTCAGCAAAGTCATCTACCAGGCTCAGAACCAGGGCAAAGGAGCAGCCATAAAAGCGGGTCTTGCCGCCGTGACAGGCGATATAGTAATAGTTCAGGATGCCGACCTGGAGTATGACCCGGACGAGATTCCCAAAGTCATCCAGCCGATACTTGACGGCAAGGCCGACGTTGTCTACGGCTCGCGCTTCATGTACACCGATCCCCACCGCGTCGTCGCCTTCTGGCACAGGCTTGGCAATCGCATGCTCACAACGTTCTCGAATATGCTCACCAACATGAACCTCACAGATTCCGCCACCTGTTATAAGGCCTTCAGGACCGAGGTGATAAAAAGCTTCGACCTGAAGGAGAAGCGGTTTGCTTTCTGTCCGGAAGTGACAGCCAAAGTGTGCAAAATGAAGTGCCGTATATACGAGGTCGGCATAAGCTACGCAGCTCGTTCGTACAAGGAGGGCAAGAAAATACGCTGGAAAGATGGTCTGGCAGCCGTAATAGCCATCATAAAGTACAACCTGTTCGCATGAACGGGCTGGCCCTTTTGCTCGGATAGGGAAATGGCAAAGCATAGAAAACATGCCTCTGACAAGAAACACGCACCCAGCGCTGTTTCGCCTGACTTGACCGAGAATGCCGGCCGCCGAAGGCTCTTCGACATCGCCGTGATAGTCCTGCTCTTCATCTTCGGCGCGTGGCTGTCATGGAACTACTTCGGCCATAAGCTCGTGCCCAGCTCTGATTTCCCAGGTTTTGTCGCTATAAGCAGGCAGCTGCTCTCCGGCCACGCGCCCGTCAACTACAAACGCGCCCCGGTCCACGGTGCCCTCGTCGCCGGCATAAGTCTGTTTACACAGAGCAGCGTGCATCCCGACCTAACCGCGGGCTGGATACTCAATGCGATCCTCTACCCTTTCATCGGGGTGTTCCTCTATCTTATCGCCAGGCGATTCATCGGCCTTTTTCCGGCAGCCATCTTCGCCGTTATCTGTGCCGTGAATACCTGGACTCTCTATATGCTGCGCGATCCCATCTGTGAGATCGACCTGCTTTTCTTCTTTGTCCTGGCATTCTATCTCATCGTCATTCGGTCACGCTGGTGCTACCTTGTCGCTGCCATAGGCTCAATGGTGCGGTACGAAGCCGCCGGAATCATTGTATGTGCATTCCTGGTCGATATCGTATCGACTCGCGACAGGAAACAGTGGCTTAAGAGCGCCGTCTGTGCCGCCATTGCCCTCATACCTCTGGCCATCTGGCTCGCAGCGACTTTCACCAAGGGCCTGAAGCCCGGTGATACCCATTATCTCAGTGAGCTCGGCGAATACAGCGGGCGCAGATCCCCGCTTGAAGTAGTAACAAAGGACCTTCCGATACAACTGAATCTGCTCTGGCAGGTGGCCTACCAGCCGCTCTTCCTACCTCCCGCGTATGTAAAGAGCCTTTTTGTGAGGCCTTCAGGTCTCGAGGCCCAGGCTATCAACAGCTCTTTCCACATGGTCCAGTTCGTTGCAGCCTTCACGTTTCTCTGCGGCGTCATCTATGCCGCCATCAAGCGCAACTGGCACATCGTGGCCATGGTGCTCTTTCTGCTGATGTATCTTCTGGTCCACGCCCTGCACTCATTTGCTTTCCCCCGCTTCCTCACGGCTGTGTACTGGATAGCCCTCCTCGTTTCATGTCTGGGGCTGCAGGGAATATGGCGCCTGATCAACGGGCAGGGGCGCATACCCGTGACATTCATCTGGATACTTCAGGCGATTCTGGCACTCGTTGTGGTAATATGGGTGGGGCGGATGCTATGGCCCGTGGAGGTTCGGGTCGGCACGTCGATCCAGCCGCTGAGCATCATGAACCGTATCAGCGCTCGCAGCACGCCTGCACTTTATGCTGCGCTGGCTGCAGCCGTCTTGTGCTCGGCGGCCGCGATCGTTCTGCTCCGTTCCAGATCAGCGCGGATGATTGCCGTCACGCTCGCTGTCACCACAGCGATGTTGTTCTCAAATCAGTTCTCTATCGCAACCACGCTCCGTAGCGGCGGAGAGGACGATGAGTTCCGTCAGGCGGCCGAATGGTATAGAAGTAATGCAAAACCGGGCGAGGTGCTCGCGTGCTCCATGTTCATGGTGATGGCCACGATCGACGAGAAAAATTCGAGATACTTTGTGCCTCTGCCGACGACGGGAAAAGGACCTGGCGACCCTCAGAAGTTCACCGAGATGTGCCTTGAGCGAGGCCTCACCTACGTGGTCTGGGATTCGCGCTTGGGATTCGCCAAGAATGACCGATACTACTGGATGAATGGACTCAACAGCGCTCGCATATTGGCCGATCCGAGGAGCATCGGACCATTCGAGTATCTGACAACCCTCAAGAGCGATTACAGCGGCAGATACGTCCACATCTTCAGGCTTCTCAAGCCTGAAGCCGAATCGCCACCGCCCCCGGCTCAGTGACGAGCTTCAAAGATGCGGAACCTGGCAAGATGGCACTTCTGCAGCCAGAACTGTATCACCGTCCACAGCGTAAGCAGCCCGTATCTCGTGCTTCTGCGGAAGTTTATCGATGAAGCCTCCTCGAAGTACCGGCACGGAACCGGCGCATCACCGATGCGAAAACCCATATATGCCGCCTGCGCCAGAAACTGCGTGTCAAAAACGAAATCGTCGGAGTTGTTGTGGTATGGTATCCGTTCAAGTACCTCTCGCCGATAACATCTGAACCCGCTGTGAAAGTCGCCGAGGTTCTGCCCCATCCCCATGTTCTCGAACGTCGTCAGAAAACGATTGCTTACGTATTTGTAGACCGGCATACCGCTGCTGATAGCCTCGTGCCGTGTCCTCACCCGGTTACCCAGCAGAACATCGCATATCCCCAGCGCCAGGAACCCCAGAAAGAAAGGGATTGAACGCGAATCATATTGGTAATCGGGGTGAAGCATCACCACCGCATCCGCGCCACGCTCGAGTGCCGCATCGTAACAGGTCTTTTGATTCGCTCCGTAGCCCTGGTTCTTCTGATGTGTTATTACCGTAAGGCCCAGTGAACGCGCGATTTCCACCGTGTCGTCGCTGCTGCAGTCATCGACCAGGATTATCTCCGAGAAACACCCGTGGGGGATGTCCTCTATTGTCTTGCGAAGTGTTTTGGCCGCGTTGTATGCGGGCATCACGATGACCGGCTTCTCAAATCTCGCAACGGGTCTCAGGACTGGAAAATCGTTCTCTGCCAAAGCGTCTTATTCTCTCCTGGGCATCATACTGAGGAACAAGCCTGGCTTCATAACATTCAGAGCCGGGCTTGAACAGATCGGCAAGGTCAATCGACAGCGACCACTTCCTTAGTCGCCGGCACCCTTTCCTTGAGCAGCCTCTCAATACCCATCTTCAGAGTCATTCTCGCCCCGGGACATCCCCTGCAGGCGCCCTGAAGCCGGACTCGCACCGTCTTATCGGCATCTGTCCCTACAAGCTCTACATCGCCGCCGTCGCGCTGCAGCATAGGTCTCACTGCATTGATTACCTCCTTGACCTGATCTTCGAAGGTCTTGCCCTGGCAGCCGCAGTTTTCACACATATACGTCTCCTTCAATGGACATCACACGAGCCGGAATTGTACCAAACCGGACACGCAAATGAAACGTTTTTTGCATCCGTCCGTGGAGAACCGCACCCCGCAAGTCCTCCTCCAATATCGGACCTTCGCATCCCTTCCGGTTTGAAACCAAGACAGAATAATGTCAAACCAGCTGGCGCGAGACCTGTATGTGGCGATAAAAACAGCATCGCAGCCCGCCTCAGCGAGTAACCCCGTATTTGCCGCAATGACCCTCCTGAATTCACCTCTTGGCATACACCTCTGCTAATCAACAGGTTAAGCACCTCCAGAACTCCGCCGATACACCGATTAACTCTGGCGGACTCTTTGTGAATCTCGCGGAAAGCCAGCAGTATTCGTATTTTCGGAAACACATGGAGAGCGGCACTGCCGAAGTGCCGGTTTATGCGTAGAACACGAATACAACTAGCGCTCCTGGCAACAACTGCTATATTGGCCGCCTGCCCCGTATGCCGGGCCAAGGCGGAAGAACCGTCGTTGGAATATAAAGTAAAGGCAGCCTGTCTCTATAACTTCATCAAGTTCATAGAGTGGCCCGACGACAAGACCTCCGACAGCAGCACCCCAATTACTATTGGTATACTCGGAGAAGACAACTTCGGAACCGCTTTCAATGAGATAACCTCGCGAAAAATCAGAGATAGAAACCTCGTCGTCAAGAAGATAAGCGACTTCTCTGCCGAGAACGCAAAGCCCGAGTTGCTGAAATGCCGGCTTGTCTTTGTTTCCACCTCCCAGCGTCAGCACACCGGAGAAGTCATTGAATTACTGCGAAACAAACCTGTGCTCTTGGTAGGCGAGAACGATGGGTTCATCGAGGCTGGGGGCATCATCAACTTCGTTATGCAGGATAACAAGGTGTGTTTTGAGATAAACGCCGATAGCGCCGAAGAGGCTCAGCTCAAAATGGCCTCACAGCTCCTCAGGCTGGCCAAGAGGGTCATCAAGAGCGGAAAATCCCAATCATCTAATGCAGTCGGGATCATGCTGCAGAACATGAGGGGCGCATGATAGGTTTCCATATGACAATCCGGCGCAAACTCATCGCAGTCATGATGTTCGTCTGCATCTTCGCCCTCGCGACGGCAGGCGTTGCCTTTGTGGCGTGGAGCTTGAAAATGTACCGCCGCATTGCGGCCGACAACCTCACCATCACCGCCTCCATCATAGCCAATCAGACCAGGGCCGCTCTGGCCTTCGAGGATGCCGGCGACGCTGAGAAGACACTCGCCAGCCTCAGCGCACAGCCATCCATTGTGGCCGCCGACATCAGCACCAGGGATGGCAAGCAGTTTGTATCATACTCCCGCGACAAGCAGAAGACCGCACCAAGTGATGCCAATGGCGTGCAATCGGATTATGCATCTAGGGGCGACAATATAGTCATCCACCAGCCCATCGAGCTCGATGGCGAAAAGATCGGCACAGTGACACTCATATCTGATGTCAGCCAGGTCAGGCGAATGCTTGAGAGCTGTATGAGAATCGTCGGCTGCGTCATTATCGTCGTCTCCGTGCTGGGCTACTTCATCGCTTCCAGAATGCAGAGGTATATCTCCAACCCAATCCTCTCACTTGCTGAAACGGCCAGGGTAGTCTCCAAAGACAAGGACTACTCCAAGAGAGCCGTTCGGATTTCTGATGACGAAACCGGCATCCTGATCGAAGCCTTCAACGAAATGCTCGACCAGGTTCAGATCAGTCAGGCCGAGCTCATCGAAGCAAAGGCCAATCTAGAGGAGAAAGTGCGCGAGAGGACACAGGCCCTCACCACCGAAGTCCACAGCAGAAAAGAAGCTCAGATGCGCCTCGTCAATATGAACAAAGATCTCGCTCAGGCCATCGAGAAGCTGGAGCAATCCAATCAACAGCTTCAGGAATTCGCCTATGTCGCCTCTCATGACCTGCGAGAGCCTCTCAGGAAAATATCGTCGTTCGGCCGCCTGCTCCAGGATTCGCTCCAGAACAAGCTCACAGACGATGACCGCGAGAACTTCGAGTTCATGATTGATGGTGCCCAGCGCATGCAGTTGATGATCGAGGCACTCCTGACATATTCGAGAGTCACGACTCACGGCGCCGAGTTCCGGCCTGTTGACCTCAATCTGATCGTCGAACAGCTCAGAACCCTCGAGCTGGCAGCCAAACTCGAGGAAATTCCCGGCAGTTCCATCGACGTGCCCGAGTCCCTGCCCGTCATAAATGGCGACCCGGTGCAGATGCGGCAGTTGCTCCAGAACCTCATCGCTAACGGCATGAAGTACCAGCCGAAGGGCGCCGTACCAAAGATCATTGTCAGGGCCTCCAGAGAGGCTGAAAACATGGTAAAGATCGAGGTTGAGGACAATGGCATCGGCATTAAGGAAGAATACTACAACACCGTCTTCACGATGTTCCGCAGGCTCCACAGCCGAAGTGAATACGAAGGTACAGGCATTGGCCTGGCCGTCTGTAAGAGAATAGTGGAAAGGCACAACGGCAAGATAGGCCTCACGTCAAACGTCGGCAAGGGAACGACTTTCTGGTTCACCGTTCCATGTACCGAACCGGTCTCGGCGGAGGCCAAAGCCGCTATCGCATGAACACAGTTAGTGAAAGGATGTCAAAATGACTCCAGAAGATCCAGTGGTAATGTTGGTCATTGAAGATGACCTGGGCGACCAGAAGCTTCTCAGAAGTGCGCTCAACAACCTCTCAATGCCCGTGGTTTTCTCCGTGCACGGGACCGCCGAGGAAGCCCTCGATTACCTCAACGGCAGCAAGGCTCAGGATGCAATGCCTCGCCCGAACCTCATCCTCCTGGACCTCAACATGCCGGGTATGGGCGGCAGGGAATTCCTCAGACGCATAAAACAGGATGAGGAACTCTGTGCTATCCCCGTCGTCGTCCTGACAACCTCCGATTCCCAGAGCGACATCGAGAATTGCTACAAGCTGCACGCTGCCGGCTACATCCAGAAGCCGGGAACGCCTGCCGAGCTTCGTCAGATAATGACCAAGGTCGCTGAATACTGGTTCACCAATTCACCACTTGTAAGGCTGTGACAATGAACGGTGCAATCGCGACTCAGGTCGGATATCAGATTGCAAAGAAAGGACATGACCATGGATAATATGCGTGCTGTAACTATACTGCTCATCGAGGATGACCCCGGTGACCAGAAGCTCATAACTCAATCCCTGAGGGCTGAGAAGGTCTCCAACCACATACAGGTCGTCGGAAGCGGCGAGGCAGCCATCGAGTATCTCACCGCTTCGCTCAGCGGCGATCCTGAGAAGCCTCTGCCAGACCTCATTCTGCTTGACCTCAACCTTCCCGGCATGGGCGGCAAGGAATTCCTCAGGCAGCTCAAACAGAACCCGAGAATCGCTGATATTCCCGTCGTCATCCTGACGACCTCCGATATGGACAGGGACATCCTGGAAAGCTACAGACTCCAGGCCTCAGGCTATATCAAGAAACCGTGCGGCCTCGCCGAATTCCAGGTCGTTATGAAGAGCCTCAATGACTACTGGTTCGTTATCTGCAAGAGAGTAACGCATGATACAGGATGCGCCTACCAGGCAAATAAGTGTATTGCTCGTTGATGACAATGCCGGAGACCGCAGACTGGTCATGCTGGCCCTCTCCAGGTCCAGCATAGTTGAGTTCAAGGTCACTGTCGCTGAAACGCTCGACCAGGCCAGGACGCAGGTAACACAGAGCCGCCCCGACGTCATCCTCCTCGACCTCGGTCTGCCCGACACCAATGGCCTTGAGACCGTTCTCAAGATGAAGGAAGCTGCCCCCACGGCACCCATCATTGTGCTCACCGGCCTCATGGATGAAGAGATGGGTCTCGAAACCATCAAGAAAGGGGCCGAGGACTATGTCGTCAAAGGCAGATTCACCGACGACAGCCTCGCTCGCACTATCCGCTACGTCATCGAACGAAAAAAAGCCAACGATGCTATGAAGGACGCCCAGCAGCGCTTCGAAATAGTCATCGAAAAGGCGCCGTTCATCGCGGTGCAGGGCTTCAATAGAGAAGGCAGGATCCTCCACTGGAACCCCGCTGCCGAGACAATGTACGGCTACTCCAAAGCTGAAGCATGCCAGATGAAGATGCAGGAGGTCATCGGTGACCCCGTCAAGGCCGCCGAGCTGGAGAAAATAGTCGCCCAGATGTGGGAAACACATCAGGCGCCGCCGCCCATCGAGTGGAGCGTCAAGACCAAAAGTGGAAAGACCCTCACGGTCTTCTCCTCCATGTTCCCGATCGTCTCGCAGGGACAGTGCATGGAGGTCTTCTGCATGGACGTCGACATCACACACAGAAAACTCGCCGAGGACCAGCTCAAAAGAGCGAATGAGCAGCTCAAGGAACAGGACAGGATGAAGAGCGACTTCGTGATGACTGTCACCCACGAGCTCCGCACCCCGCTGACAATATTCAAGAATGTAATCTCCAACGCACTGGCGGGAGCTATGGGCAAACTCACTGACAAGCTCCGCCAGAATCTCATAATGGCCGACGAAGCCGTTGACCGCCTGGCCATGATAGTCAGTGACTTCTTCGACATCTCCAAGCTCGAGGCCGGAAAGATAAAACTCTCGCCTACGAGCTTCTCAGTGTGTACCCTCGCAGGCAGCCTGACAGAGCTCTTCCGCCCCACAGCCCAGAAGAGAGGCATTCAGATAAGGCTCGCACTGCCTACGAGTGATATCATGATAGAAGCCGACCGTGGACGAGTTGCCCAGATCTTTAACAACCTCATCGGCAATGCTCTCAAATTCGTGCCCGACAAGACAGGCCTCATAACCGTCCGCGTCATCGACCGCAGCGAGTACTTCCTCGCCGAAGTCGAAGACAACGGCCCGGGCATCCCCCCGGATGGCTTCAGCAAGCTCTTCAATCGCTTCGTCCAGGTCGGCAAACACGTCGGCCCCGGCGCCCACGGCACCGGCCTCGGCCTGGCCATCTCAAGGGAGCTCATCGAGCTCCATGGCGGAAAGATCTGGGTCGAAAATGTCCCGGGCAGCGGCGCGAAATTCTCATTCACCGCCCCCAAGACGTTCCACAGGACGCCCGCCCCGGAAAAAGCCCCGGAGCAGGCACAGCAGGCCCCAGAACCGGCGACCGTCGCCTGACCGATTTTCCCCCCGGCCTGTTGACATCCCCTCAGTCTTGCTGTATATTATAGCATCGCATCGGCGAAGAGCCTGAAATGCACGAACCGTGTGTGATTACGGCGGTCACGGCAGGGCATCAAAAACCGGCGCCTCCAGCCTTCCGCTTTTATCGGACGGCGGGTTGGCCGGCAAGCCCAGCGGAGCCATGACCGGCTGGAATAACTATAACAGTTTTTCAGGAGCAACAAGATGGCTTCCAAGGTCCCCCCTCCGGCGGCGAACGCCTCAACTCCAATCCTCAAACCCGGCTCCCAGATCGTCGTCGATACCCTTGTTGAACAGGGTGTCGAGGTTATCTTCGGCTATCCGGGAGGCGTGGTCCTGCCGCTCTTCGACAAGCTCTACGACGCCCCTCTCCGGTTCTACCTGCCACGGCATGAGCAGGGCGGCTGCCACATGGCAGATGCCTACGCCCGAGCCTCAGGCAGAACCGGCGTAGTCATCGCCACAAGCGGCCCCGGCGCGACCAACCTCACCACAGGTCTGGCAACCGCCATGATGGACTCTGTCCCCATAGTCGCCATCACAGGCCAGGTCCGGACCGACCTCATTGGCAACGACGCCTTCCAGGAAGCTGATACGACCGGCATCACCCGACCCATCACCAAACACAACCTGATAGTCAAGGACGTAAAAGAGATCGCCAGAAGCATCCGCGAGGCCTTCTACATCGCCTCCACCGGACGCCCGGGCCCGGTCCTTGTCGACATCCCCGTCGATACCGAGGTCGCCCAGTGTGAAGTGGAGCCCGCCGGCCCCATCGAGATGCGCGGCTACAGAATACGCACACAGGGCCACTCCAAACAGATACAGATTGCTGCCCAGGCGATTAACAGTGCCGAGAAGCCCGTCCTCTATGTCGGCGGCGGCGTCATCACTGCTAATGCCACTGACGAGCTCCGCGCGCTCGCCATCAAGGGCAACATTCCCGTCACGACGACATTGATGGGACTCGGCGCCTACGACCAGACCCGGCCCGAATCGCTCGATATGCTCGGTATGCATGGCTCTGCTTACGCCAATTACGCCGTCCAGCAGTGTGACATTCTCATCAGTGTCGGCGCCAGGTTCGATGACCGCGTCACCGGCAAGCTCAAGACCTTCGCGCCGGGCGCAAAGATAGTTCACATTGATATCGACCCCGCCAGCATCTCTAAAAACGTCCACGTCGATATCCCGCTGGTCGGCGATGCAAAGACAATACTCACAGAGATGGCCAGCCTCATCGAGCATCGTGACCGCACCGAATGGTTCGAGACTATCGCCGGCTGGAAGAAAAAGTATCCGCTCAGCTATGACAACAACACCGCCTGCATAAAGCCCCAATACGTCATCGAAGAGCTCTCACGACAGACGAAGGGCGAAGCCATCGTCTGCACCGGCGTCGGCCAGCATCAGATGTGGACCGCCCAGTTCTTCCGCTTCACGAAACCTCGCCGTTTCATAAGCTCCGGCGGGCTGGGAACTATGGGCTTCGGCTTCCCCGCAGCCATCGGCGCCCAGGTCGCCATGCCCGGCCAGACCGTCATCGATATCGACGGCGACAGCTCCTTCAGCATGACCCTCCAGGAGCTCGGCACCGCCGTCCAGTATCAGCTGCCAGTCAAGGTGTTCATCCTCAACAATGGATACATGGGAATGGTACGGCAGTGGCAGGAGCTCTTCTACCACAAGCGGTATTCCCACAGCTTCCTGAAGGTCCCCGACTTCGCAGCCGTGGCAAGAGCCTTCGGTGCCGCAGGTTATACCATCGAAAAGAAAGAACAGGTACCCCAGGTCATCAAACAGGCCCTTGCAGAAAAAGGCCCCTGCATCGTCGACTGCCATGTCGAGCGCGAGGAGAACGTCTGGCCCATGGTGGCCGCCGGCAAGGCACTCGATGAAATGGATGGCCTCGAGTTGCTCGAGCGAATGGCCTGACTCGCCGCTGTAATGTTCTTTCACAAAGCCCCGAACTATCGTGCGAGGTCACATATATGAAACACATAATAAGTGCACTGGTTGAGAATAAGCCCGGCGTCCTGGCGCATGTCGCCGGGATGTTCGCCGCAAGAGCCTTCAACATAGACTCTCTCGTCGTCGGAAGAACCGAGAACCCCGACATGTCCCGAATGACAATAGTCGTCATCGGTGACGACAAGGTCCTTGAACAGGTCCGAAAGCAGCTTGCCAAGATTATCAGCGTCGTCAAGGTCCAGGATTTCGCCGACAGACCCATCGTCGCGCGCGACCTGATGCTCATAACCGTCTCGGCGCCGCCGGAAAAGAGAGGCGAGCTCCTCGCCCTCATCGAGATATTCAAGTCGAAAGTTGTGGACATCGGACCTAAATTTGTTATGGTAGAAGTTTCGGGTGGCGAAGCCAAGATAGAAGCCTTTATCGACGCCTGCAGACCGTATGGCATCAAGAGCTTAGCCAGAACCGGCACCATCGCGATGCCCAGGCAGGCAAGGGCTGAAGACTGACTATTCTGTAAAGGAGAATTGAATAATGGCGACGATTTTTTACGAAAAAGATGCCCCCATTGATGCACTGAAGGGCAAGAGAGTAGCCGTCATCGGCTACGGCAGCCAGGGGCACGCACATAGCCAGAACCTGAGAGATAGCGGCATTGAAGTGGCTGTTGCCGAGCTTCCCGGTACCGATAACTACAAGCTGGCCCAGGAACACGGCTTCAAGCCCAGCGATATCGCCGGCGCAATGAAAGGCGCCGCCCTCGTGATTGTTACCCTGCCCGATGAGGTCCAGGCGCAGATCTATGAGAAACAGATAGCGCCGAACCTCAAGGCCGGAATGACACTGGGCTTCTGCCATGGCTTCAATATCCATTTCAAATATGTCGTACCGCCGAAGGATGTCAACGTCATCATGATTGCCCCTAAGGGCCCCGGCCATCTCGTACGCAGCGAGTTCGAGAAGGGCGGCGGCGTGCCATGTCTCGTAGCCGTCCATCAGGACGCCACGGGCACCGCAAAGCAGATCGCCCTTGCCTGGGCCAACGGTGTCGGCGGCGCAAGGGCCGGCGTCATCGAGACCACCTACAAAGAAGAGACTGAAACCGACCTCTTCGGCGAGCAGTGCGTCCTCTGCGGTGGCCTGACTGCCCTCATCAAGGCCGGCTTTGAAACCCTCGTAAAGGCCGGCTATCAGCCCGAGATCGCCTACTTCGAGTGCATGCATGAAGTCAAGCTCATCGTCGACCTGATGTATCAGGGCGGTATGAGCTACATGCGCTACTCCATCTCGAATACGGCCGAATATGGCGACCTCTCGCGCGGGTCTCGCATCATCACCGACCAGACAAAGGCCGAGATGAAAAAGATCCTCGATGAGATCACAAGCGGAAAATTCGCCAGGGAGTGGGTCGACGAGTACAAAGGCGGCATGAAGAAATTCAATGCACTCTACAATGCCGACCATGACTGCCAGCTCGAGGTCGTAGGCCGCAAGCTCCGCAAGATGATGAACTGGATTCACGCGAAGGAAGTCTGATGCCCGTCGCCTGCGGGATTGGCTGTGGTGGCCCGTTCACGAAAGGAGAACTATGACCGCTTCAAGGCTCGTGACATTTCTGGCCCTGCTGCTCCTGGTGCCTGGCGTTTCCGGCTGCGCGTGGTCCGTCCGCGGCGTCATGCCGCAGGAATCGCCCTCGCCGACAGACCTGCTCGTCACCTTCAATGATATAACATTAAACACATCGACCGCAGGTGATGCGCTCTCGGCGGTGCGATATCCCGAGCTCCACCTTGTCTCGCAGAGCCAGAATTCTGTCGCTGTCTCAGGGCCCCAGGACAAGGCAGACCGCACCTGGCTGACCCTTGTTCATTTCGGAGAATCCCTCACCGCGGATGGCAAGTACTTCTTCCTTATCAACGACAAACCCCGCGGCTTCATGCACAGCAGGTTCACTCTTGCCCGCCTGGATGCCGAGAAGATCATAACCCCTGAGGTTCTAGCCGCCAATTACCCTGACCAGGACGCAAGGAATATCGCTATCCTGCGCGATGTCTTGGCCGGCTTCCGGGCCTCTGCCGATGAGCTCAAGCTATCTGACCCCCGGACCAGAGCCTCCTCGATGGCCGCTCAGCGCGTGCTCAACGAGATACTGACGATGCTCAAGACCGCCCCTGCCGAGGCGTCGCGCTTCCCGGATGTCGAAGGTATGCCATTCAATGATTCCCTCATGGGCAAAGGCAGGCTGAGAATGCTTATTGATGGTGACGTTGCCCGCCTCAAGATCATCGTCGGCAATGCCAGCGACAATTTCGCCACCATGCCGGACGTGCAGAATATGTGATTCGCGTGGCACGGGGACCTTGCCCGTCTCCTCCGTCATCTGGCAGTAAAGAGCTTGCGGGCGTATCCCTCGCGCCGTCTACATTCGAGCTTTCCTCCGTCCGCGGCCTTCCCTGGCCGTGTCTTGCGCCATGCCTGGCAGCGCGTTTGCTCTTGTACCCTCTACGCTATGGCTCCAACCGTCGCCAGCGTTTCCTCGGCCTTTGCCCCCCGGTCGTTGACCTTCTGGCGCAGATAATCCTCGGCCCTCAGCATAAGCGCAGTCTCTGCAACGATTATCTGCCGCACAAGCCCGCTCCATATCTTCGGCATGCCCATCGCCAGAACCTTCTCCTCCACTCTTCCCGCCACCGCCCGCGCAACATGCCTCTCCAGCCCGTAAGCCTTCATCACATGCTCCACTACCAGCCCCTTCGACCACTGCCGCACCTCAGCCGAAGTGCTTCTCAGTGCCTCCGCATCCGCCGGCTCATTCACCTCCGCCTCCACAAGCTCCGTCCGCCGGCGCGCAAGACCCCGCCTGTGATGATACTCGCTCAGCGCCCCAGCCGCGTCCTCGTAACCCGTCTCAGCCAGCACTACCTTAACCATCGACAGGATATCCCCGCTCCTTATGGTCTCCTGCCGCTGGCCGTAAACAAATGCCGTCACTGCCTCCGCAAGCTGATGCGCGCGAACCACATCGCATTCGCCCACCGCGCAGAGTGCATTGCTTATGCACAGAAGAACCTTGGTGTGAAGATAATCTTCAACGCCCCCGTCGGCCTTTACGACTCTTACGATCATCGCCGGCCCTCCATGAACGATTCCATTCGTTTCCGCCACGCTTCGCCCCGCCCGACATCTTCTCTCCCCATCACCTCCTCACGGTTTCTCCTGGAACAAGCTCGGCTCCTCCGCCTCCCCCGGCTCCTCCATCGCTATCTTCACCTGGTCTATGAACTCGCCTGCATCCTTGAAGTCCCTGTATACGCTGGCGAATCGTATGTACGCCACCTTGTCCACCACTCTCAGGTGCTTCATCACAAGCTCGCCTATCACCTGCGAGGCCACCTCACGGTCGAATCTCTTGAAGATGTCCTCCTCCACCCTGTCCGCGATATCCTGTATCTGCTCCGCCGAAACTGCCCGCTTGTAGCACGCCTTCTGAAGCCCGCCTATCACCTTGTCACGGTCATAAGGCACACGGCTTCCGTCCTTCTTGATTACATTCAGCTTGAAACTTTCGCTTGCCTTCTCGTATGTTGTGAACCGGCGCTTGCACGCCATACACTCGCGACGCCGTCGAATGACACGGCCGCCTTCACTCGCCCGTGAGTCGATGACCTTGTCTGAATCCTCTTTACAGAACGGACACCGCACTTCAGTCACCCGCCACATCGTACCCCGGTACTATATCTTGAACGCAACCGCAATTCTACTCACCACATCTGGGGCGTCAAACTAAAATGCACCCCCAAACCGGCTTTTTTCGGCACCGGCCTCACGATTATCAGACGTGAGATCCCCACCGCCCGTCGCTTTACCCTAGGTTAACAATTCGGCTGGCGTTCTTTGCATCGCCTGTTTTGACTTTGACCTCCCCGATTCTTAAGCTTTTACTGCGAGCCGAACGGCTCGCGGGTTTCCTCAAGCAGCACGAAACACTGTCTTTGGGGGCATTACTATGAAACCGTGCGCAAGCCCGAGGGGACGACCGAGGCGGGGTGCCTGCCCGCCGGGCGCTGAACATGATGGCAGAGGCCCGCCGGTCTCGGACCGGTGGAACCGTAACTCAAAGAGAAGGGGTAAAAGAGAAGGGAAAGCCGAAATAATGGCAGCCGGGATTTGTATTGCGGCCGCGACAGACTTCTGTCCGCCGCTCTTCTTCGCCGGGGATCTCCCGCTGCCGTGCGGCTTGAGCAACGCCGGGGGGTGCTGCTCAACTCGCTGGAAAGTGATACGCTCTTTTCAATACCGACCGGGCGCAGAGTCTCCGGGCGCCGCCTTCGCCGGATTGCCCGCTGCACGCGCGCTTCGCGTCCCGAACTCACTTCGGGGCTGCTCGCTGTAAACTTGATGAGACCCTGTCACGCTGTCTGACGTGCGGATGCTGCCACCACCCGCCACAGACACGAATGCCCTTTCTCCTCCAAGAGAATTCGTTGGGGGGGCGTCGGTCCGGCTTGCCGGGCGACGACGAATCCCGACGAGTTCAAAAGCCTCTGCTCACTCCTTTCCGCAGAGGCTTTCTTTTTGCGCCTCATCTTCCCTCTACGCCGTACGCTGCTTGCTTCCTCCTGCTTTC
>Ga0209164_1001234_pt1 | contig 35342 bp, 30 predicted proteins | sample MTBNYHSulfiMetaG_FD_187458 | JGI IMG/M metagenome (GOLD analysis project Ga0209164, IMG submission 187458) | Enrichment culture microbial communities from rom New York Harbor, USA that are MTBE-degrading - MTBE-NYH (New York Harbor Sulfidogenic)... | ecosystem: Environmental > Aquatic > Marine >... | reverse complement strand
GGAGCAACAGCGGGAACCGTATATATCGATGCTATCCCCTGTGCCTCTCGAACGTTGGGGCTGATGGCAGCAACGCCAGCCGATACGACGGCGAATATCGCATAACCCAGAATGAAATACACTATTCCCAGAATCAAGAAGTTGGCGGGTAACTGTATTGTACTGATGAAGCCGCCGATAGATGAAGAGGCCAGGTTTAGAAGCAATGGAATTAAAGATACCCAGACACCCACCTGAAGCAGCCCGGCAGCCCCCAGCCCGAGGACCTTACCGGCAAGTAACTGCCGGGGCGACACCGATGAGAGCAGTATCTCCATCATGCGGGTTTCCTTCTCCTCACTGAGGCTTCGTAGTAAATAGGTAGAATTGAAAATGAGGGCAAGCGCGAGCAGCACGCTAAAAACGCCCGGAACAATGAAGTTTGCCATTCCCCCCTGCTGCTTTGCCACCTCCCCGGTGGCGGTAAGCGTAGTGGTATCCAGATTCAGTGGTGCCTCGACCCTGGTGATAACGGTCTCGGGCACCTTTCCCTCAAGGAGATTACTATCAATGAAGTTCTCGATCGCGGCGGTAGTAGCTGCCGGCGGAGCGAGCTCCCTCTGGGTAATATATCGATCTATTGTTCCCGTCGAGATAAAATCCGACGGGATAACGAAATATTCCTTGATGTCCTCGCTCACCAGGGCTTCCGTTGCAGCTTCCCCGCTGTCAAAGGGTACCAGGGTTATTTCTTCCTGGGATGTGAACCGGCCGAAAATGCCAACCTCGTCGACATAGCCGATTTCGGTGGCCTCCGCCGGGGGCTTTGTAATGCCGGAGATGACATCGTATACGCCGATACCCAGAAGGATCACCAGGGGAGGAACTAGGGTCAGGACAACAAAGCCGGTACGCTTTATCGTGTGCCAGAACTCGTGACGGAATATCAAGTGCGTCTTATTCATGGTTCTTACCCACCGACCTGAGGAATATCTCGTTAAGTGAAGGGGTGGCAACCTCGAAGCGATTAATTGAAAGGCCGGCGCCTACAAGCTCCTTTAACACCTGATCGGGGGTCATACTTCCGTCAAGGACCAGTTCGACATAGCCTCTGTGAGCCCGCTTTTCAGAAACGCCCCGAATCTGCCCCGGGTCACCTCCAGCACTGACAATAACCGAATTACTTTTATACCTTGACTTTATTTCTTCAAGGTTCCCGTAAAGTACAGCCCGCCCGTCGTCCACCATCAATATACGGTCGCAGAGTTCCTCCACCTGATTCATCTGGTGCGTGCTCAGGATTATGGCTTTACCCCGATGCCGAAGTTCAACTATCATCTCTTTCAATAGCTCGGTATTAACCGGGTCGAGGCCGCCGAAGGGCTCATCGAGAACGACCAGTTCCGGGTCATGAATGATGGTGACAATGAACTGGATGATCTGTCCCATGCCCCGGCTCAGCTCCTCGATCTTCTTTCCCTTATGGTGAAGCATGCCGGTCCGTTTGAGAAGGTAATCAGCCCTCTCCTCTGCCGGGTACCTTTCCATGCCCTTGAGCGAGGCCAGGTAGAGTACGGTATCGATAACCGTCAGCTTGCGGTATAGCCCCCTTTCCTCGGGTAAGTAGCCAAGCCTGTTCTTAGTGTCTTCACTTAACCTCTCACCGAGAACGGTGATATCGCCCGCATCCGGCTTTATTATGTCCATCACCATCCTGATAGTGGTGGTCTTGCCAGCGCCGTTGGGTCCGATAAGGCCAAATATCTCGCCCTGGTCAAAGGAAAAGGACAGGCGATCAACTACAACCCTGTCTGCGTATGACTTGACTATATGATTTACTTCAACTGCCGGCATGGTGGCGACCCTTTCGATTTTGCATTATAGCACACTGTTATAAGAGTACTTTGAAAAATGGTAACGAAAAAAAACCAGGCAGCGCCCAGATTCAGCGCTTTTCAGGTATACGAATGGATAAAGAAACAGAAGCGATGGCGGTGTTTTCCGGATAAGCTTGAAAATATGGTTAAAATATTAAATGTTTATCGTATATAATTACGGCCGCGAAATTTTAGCAGATTACTTCCGTAGCTTAAGGTAGTAGTTTTTTCTATTTGCAAGGTTATCGAGCGCTGTATGCATGAGCCTGGACCTGGCTTTTATGTCAAGGCCGGTCGCCTTTTTTCTGGCCTCGTTAATTACCTCTTCCAGTTCCTCTAATGTAAGAATTGTGGCAGCTATGCAATAATAGCTCCTGGACCTTCCCTCGTTGAATTCTTCAAGCATTAACTTTAAGAGACGTTCCCGGGCTCTTTGTACTTCTGCAAATCTATCCACCCCATTTTCCCTGATACAGCGGATGTCATCTTCAAGTTTCTGGTAGCACTTAAACGAATCGCGCTCCCTGCCGATGTCCCTGTGTTTCTTCCATTTATCGCATGTATCATTTTCTGGACAGTCCCAGCAAAATTCAATACCCTTTTTCTTAACCGCACAGGTAATAAACGGGCAACCGACGGCCATTCTAGCTTTGCTTTTACATCCCTCACACCTGCTTATGGCGCTCGTTTGATAACTGGGACATAGTACGCAGGAAAGGCCGCAGACGCCGATTTTCTTATATTCAATTTTCATAATGCTTATCACATAGCAAGCAGGAAATGATTGGTAATACTAGCCAAGAAACCGCCTGATCCTGGCGGCTCTAACTATCAATTCCGCAATCTGGTCGGTTTGAGTCTTTTCCAGGCAATCGATAATGCGCGAAGTAATTTCCTGGTGTTCGGTATTTATTTCAAAGTTGACGATACCCAGGGCTTTCTGAACTTGCTTTCTCATTTCGGGGCTGAGGAGAGAAAGGCTTCTTGGATTATAAAAGGCCAGGGCTTCCTTAAGGTCTATCTCAAAATTCGGGCTGGGATATGCTTCCGGCACGAAACAAAGGTCTGCCTCGTTCAGTGCATGGAGGCCCAGTAGTTCAGGGGGCAGTCCGATTGAGTACAATGCTGCGCAAAATGCGATGGCCCTGGGGAGATGAATCTTACCCATGTTTCTTGAATATCCAAAAAGGCCAATATGAAGCTTACGCAGGCGGCGCTGAGGTATAAAGGGCACGAGGAGATTTACCCAGTGGGCTACCTCGGGGATCTGTTCCTGGTAACCCGCGATTGATTTTTTAATGAGTACATTTGATTTTTCTTCATCGATTGGCAGAGGATCGCCCCTTTGGGCCGAGTTAATGTACCCGATTGCTTCAGTAACAATGTCAATAGGCCAGTCATACTTGAAGGCTGATTGAACGGTGAAGGTTTGACAACTCCGGTAACCCCTTACAATTTCCTTCGCATTCGTTGGCTTAAGATTGCCCCGAAACGGGGCAGAACCCACCCCCAGAATCGGATAGATGGGAATGGCGGTTTCCTTTTCCAGCTTATCCAGCCGCTGAAGAGCAATATTGAGTAACAGGACAGCGGCAAGAGTTCCATAGTTCAAAGCCGGGTCTGAACGGGCCAAAAAGACCCGCTGATACTCCAAATCTTTATCCGCTTGATAGTTAGATATAATCCTGTCCGCATTAAGCAGGGAAGTGCAATCTTCAAACAGGGGAATTACATTGATTCGTTCCGGCCGGTAGTTACCAAGCCACTGGGAGATAGAAAGCCTGTCACCGGGAAAAACGGCCTGGCTGTTTCTCTGAGCAATGAAGTCATGGTAGTAGTGGTATATTCGATTGATTTGCTCCGAGGAAGTAGTCATAGGTAAAATCACTTCGAAGACGGGAGCAATCTCTTCCCCATAAACAGCCCAAGCTGTATCGTAGCATCTCGGAATGCTGGCCAGTATTTCCGGCACCAGCTTGGCTTCAGTTTTCTCGATCTCAGGGTTCGGAACCCGGAAGGTAAGGAAGACATCCCTACCTAGAGGGTGGCTCCTGAAGAAATCCGGGTCTTTGGCTAGGAGCTCGGAGATTACCCAGGGAACGGCCTTCTTCCCCTCGAAATCCCACATCTGCTCCTGGCAGCCGAATTGAGAGAGCATTAAATACGCTTCGAGTATTTCATCCTCTCCGCTGATAACGCTGCCTGAACTAAAGGCAGGCATTACGGCATTATCCGGATGTTGCGTGCTCATGGTTCTTGGAATATTGAACATATACGGATTTCTTATCATTTTATGTAGTATATCACTCCTTCTCTCTGAAATTCTTATTCTTATGTAACATCTTCCGATGGAATTTGTTCTTTCGATATAATCACCGTTACCTTATCCATTTTCAGTAAAAATTATTCCGTTCCTAATTGACAAGGAATTTCGCGTGTGGTATTATGCATTATAAAGCGTGTATCACAATACGTATGTTATCAAAAGCACCTGCCGGGGTCAAGACCTAAGGGGAAAAGTATAAGATGAAAAAAGGGGAATGGACATTCCTCACAAATCATGGGCGGTTGTTCTCTTATATCGCAAAACACCCAAAGAGCACAGCACAGGGAATCGCCCAAGAAGCCGGGTTGAGTATAAGGGCAGTCCAGAACATCATAACCGACCTGGAAAAAGACGGTTACATAACCCGGCATAGAGAAGGGAGGTGTAACCGCTACACGGTTAATCCAGAAATGCCAATGAGGCACCCGTTAGAACACGATCACCCCGTTGGAAATATACTCCTGGCTTTAGGATATCAGTCGCATAGAAGAAACTCATAGCAAATCAGAACCGATCCAGACCGGGTCTAAGCGCCTCCGGAGAAAGACAACGTCAATGCTTGAAGAAAGTCATGAGAAGCACCGTACATTTGCTAATGGACCACTACCAATGAAACAGAGGAATGCGTCGCTGGAAACTCGGAAAAAGTGGATCCGAACGAAACAGGTTAACGAGGTGAGATATGAATAAGGCGATAATTATTATGGGCTCAAAAAGTGACCTGCCATGGTGTGAAAAAATTGTAGCGGCTTTAGATAAATTGGGAATCGAAAGCGTTCTACGCGTTGCTTCAGCACACAAGGTTCCCCTGAAGTGTTATGAACTTATCAAAGAGTATGAGAAAGAGGATGTTGTATTTATCACGGTTGCCGGTAGAAGCAACGCCTTAAGCGGCTTCACGGATGCCCAAACCTGTTGCCCGGTTATCGCCTGCCCTCCTTACAGCGATAAATATAGTGGGGCGGATATATATTCCAGCCTCAGAATGCCATCCGGCGTAGCGCCACTGGTAGTATTGGAACCAGATGGCGCTGCCATAGCCGCGGCCAAGATTTTTGGCCTTATTGACAAGCGTATCCAGGAAAAAGTTAAGGAATATCAACAAACGGCAAAAAAGGCTTTAGAAAAAGACGATAAAGAAGTAAACTGTGAGCAATAAAATATTTGCCACCGCTATCAACTGCATAGACGGTAGGACACAAATGCCTGTGATCGAATGGTTAAAGGGGCAATATGGCATAGATTATGTGGATATGATTACCGAGCCAGGACCGGAAAGAATACTTGCAGAAGGCAAAGACCGAACAAGCCTAGAATCAATATATAGATGCCTTGAGATATCGATAACTCGGCACAACTCGAACCTTGTTGCTGTGGTGGGGCATCATGACTGCGCCGGAAATCCGGGAGATGAAGAAACTCAACTGGAACATATAATTACAGCAATTAAAACTGTTAAGTTTTGGGGATTTAAGATTCCGGTTATTGGATTAAGGGTCGATGAAAATTGGAAAGTACAAAGGGTGAATCCAACGAAATCAAATAATCAGGTATTAAGCGATAGTTCATTAAAATAAGGTGAGATCATGAAAGAAGTTATACTGAGCACAAACTTAAAAGGTCTCAAGCTTTTCAAAAAAGGAAAGGTGAGAGACATCTACGAACTGGAGAATATGCTTCTCATAGTTGCCACTGATCGGATTTCCGCCTTTGACGTGATCCTTCCCAACGGTATCCCCGGGAAGGGTGAGGTTCTTACGGCACTATCTCTATTCTGGTTCAGTTTTACCGAGGATATAATAGCCAACCACGTCCTGCCGATAAGGCTTTTTGAACTTCCACATTTATCCAAGAAGGAGAGGGATAGCCTGGCAGGACGCACGATGGTGGTCAAAAAGACCAGTACATTGCCGGCGGAATGTATCGTGCGAGGGTATCTTTCAGGTTCTGCCTGGAAGGAATACCGGGTTAAAGGGTCGGCATCTGGAATCAAACTTTCACCAGGGCTCGAGGAATCGGCAAAGCTGGAAGAGCCGATCTTCACTCCCTCAACCAAGGCTGAGTCGGGCCATGATATAAACATAACCTTTAAAGAGCTCCAAAACCTGGTGGGGGCTGAAACAGCTGTAAAACTTAAGGAGGTATCCATAGATATATACCTCAAAGCATCAAGGTACACCGAAGAGCGGGGAATAATAATCGCTGATACCAAATTTGAGTTTGGGTTATATAAGGAGAAAATGATATTAATAGACGAGGTCCTCACTCCGGATTCGTCACGCTTCTGGTTAAAAGAAGCATATGAACCAGGAAAGCCTCAGCCAAGTTTTGATAAACAATACGTTAGAGATTACCTGGAATCGGTTAACTGGGACAAAAATCCCCCCGGGCCAGAGCTGCCTACCGAAGTTATCGAGGAGACCAGTAAGAAATATTTAGAGGCATATAATAGGCTGCTTAATGCAAACTCAAATCCTTAAAGGTAACGTTAAAAGAAATATCCATGTGGCTGTTGACCTGATTCGCCGCGGCGAACTCGTGGCCTTTCCCACGGAAACGGTATACGGACTTGGAGCGGATGCCACCAATGAAACGGCCGTGGCAAAGATATTTGCAGCGAAGGGAAGACCGCATTTTGACCCTCTCATAGTTCACGTTTCCAGTTTCAGTATGCTGGAAGGAATACTAAAGGAAATCCCCGATAAAGCCCGGATACTGGCAGAAAGCTTCTGGCCAGGGCCCCTTACTCTTGTACTACCCAAGAGGGAGGAAATACCTGATATCGTTACTGCCGGGCTACCAACTGTAGCTGTGCGTATACCTCAGAATAAAATTGCCCTCAACCTTATTAAGGAAGCGGGGGTTCCCATAGCTGCCCCATCGGCAAATATATTTGGTCATCCCAGCCCTACCTGTGCCGATCACGTTATCCAAGATTTAGGCGGTAAGATAGCCCTGATACTTGATGGCGGAGCAACACAGGTTGGAGTGGAATCCACAGTAGTTGACTTAACCCATTCACCACCGGCTATTCTTAGACCGGGCGGCGTAGGCCGCGAAAGCCTGGAAGATATCCTCGGAGGAGTTACAGTTTTTTCGGGCATGAATGAAGAAGTTCTAAAATCACCGGGCCAGATGAAACAGCATTACGCGCCAAGGGCCAAAGTGCTATTATTCCAGGGAAAGTGTCAGAAAAAAATTATCGCAGCAATGCGGGAAACGATCAATAAGCTTAACAAAGGATATAACATAGGTGTTATGGTGCCAGAAGAAATGTGTTTTCACTTCCGCAACGAGAAGGTGATTTTAGAAGGCCTTAGCTCTTTCACCGATATGAATGCAGTGGCCCGAAACATATACACGAAAATGAGGCTTCTTGATGGTAAAAAGGTTAGCCACATTCTTGTCCTCGCTCCTCCGGAGCAGGGCATAGGCCTGGCTGTCTATGACAGGTTATTCAAGGCCGCCGGGAGCCAGCTAGTGGAAGTAGACTGATAATGAAAACTTCATTAACTTTATGTAAGCCTTTACCTGTAACCAACCGATATAAAAGATGGTAACCTGAATCTATGAATAAAAAGGCGTTTCTCGTTTTAGAAGATGGCTCAGTCTATGACGGCCATGCATTTGGTGCTGAGGCTGATGCTTTCGGCGAGGTGGTATTCTCCACCAGCATGGTTGGTTACCAGGAAATGCTGACTGATCCCTCCTACGCCGGCCAGATTCTAGTGCCCACCTATCCCCTTATTGGTAATTACGGAATTAATGAGCAAGACTTCGAATCATCCATGATACAGGTCAGAGGATTTATCGTTAGAGAGGAGTGTCTTGAACCCAGTCACTACCTAAGCCGGAAGACGATCGGCCAATACCTGGCTGAAAGCGGCGTACCCGGGATGCATGGAGTAGATACCAGGTCCATAGCCCGGCGCTTACGCTCATCCGGGGTAATGATGGGAATTATAACTAATAACAAGACTCCAGAGCAGGCTCTAAAAGAATTACGAAAGCTGCCAAAATACGATTCTTTTGATTTTGTCAAAGAAGTGACTACCGATGCGCCCTACCAGTGGAATCCGGTTGATTCAGCCCCGAAATACCATATAGTTGTGCTTGACTGCGGCTTGAAATATAACATCATGCATATTCTCAATCGCCTGGGCTGTAGCGTAACCGCCGTCCCCTGTACCATGTCTGCCGGAGATATCCTCGACCTAAATCCAGATGGCATTCTGCTATCTCCCGGTCCAGGTAACCCGGAGCTATTGGATTACATGTTGACCACAATCAAGCAAATTGTTAATAAGAAGCCGATTATGGGTATCTGTCTAGGTAATCAACTGATTGCTCGCTCATTCGGTGCCAAAACCTTCAAGTTAAAGTTTGGGCATCGCGGCGCTAACCATCCTGTCCGCGAACTGGCCACCGGCAGAATATATATTACGGCACAAAATCATGGTTATGCTGTCGACCCCGATTCACTCAAGAATGGACTGGAAGTAACACATATAAATCTGAATGACGGGACAGTAGAAGGATTGAGGCATAAAGATTTTCCCATATTTGCCATACAATATCACTCCGAAGCCTCACCTGGCCCGTTAGATAATACCTATATCTTTGAAAAGTTTGTGGATATGATGAAAGAGGCAGGATAAAATTGTGAGCGACCGATCGAAACCCTCAAAAGTACTTATTATAGGTTCAGGGCCAATCATTATCGGGCAAGCAGCGGAATTCGACTACGCAGGTGCCCAGGCCTGCAAAGCGATGCGAGAGGAAGAAATAACCTCTGTCCTGGTTAACTCAAACCCGGCCACCATCATGACCGATGAGGAAATCGCCGATGTCGTCTATATAGAGCCTCTCAACGTAGATACATTGACACGTATTATTGAGAAGGAACGTCCTGACGGATTACTGCCTACTCTTGGCGGGCAGACCGGACTAAACCTGGCAATAGCTCTAGCCGATAAAGGAATTCTTGACAAATATAATGTGAAAAGCCTGGGCACATCAATTCGAACCATAAGAAATGCGGAGGACCGGGAGCTGTTCAAACAATTACTGATTGATATCGGCGAGCCAGTGCTGAAAAGCATAAGTATTACCAGTCCACAACAAGCAGAAGAAGCAACCAGCGAACTTGGTCTCCCCCTGATAATCCGTCCCGCCTACACCCTGGGTGGAACCGGGGGTGGCATGGTCTATAACATGGAGGAATTAAAGACAGCGGTAGCCGGAGGTTTGGCAGCTAGCCCAATTAATCAGGTACTGCTTGAGAAATCAGTGGCAGGATGGAAGGAAATTGAATATGAAGTGATGCGGGATGGTGCTGACAACTGTATTACAGTATGCAACATGGAAAATTTTGACCCGATGGGAACTCATACCGGTGACAGCATCGTTATCGCTCCGAGCCAAACTCTAAACAATAAAGAATACCAGATGTTGCGTACAGCCAGTCTAAAGATTATCCGTGCCCTCGGAGTTGAGGGGGGATGCAACGTTCAGTTCGCCCTTGATCCCACGAGCAGTAAGTACTACGTAATTGAGGTAAATCCCCGCGTCAGCAGGAGTTCTGCCCTTGCCAGTAAAGCCACCGGATACCCTATCGCGCGGGTTGCTTCAAAAATAGCAGTGGGCAGGACGTTAGATGAAATCCCCAACCAGGTTACCGGTAAAACAATGGCCTCGTTTGAACCCGCACTTGACTACTTAGTGGTTAAGATACCCCATTGGCCTTTTGATAAGTTTTCTTCCAGCAATCGCATCATCGGCACCCAAATGAAAGCAACAGGCGAGGTAATGGCTATAGACCGCTGTTTTGAGGCTGCGCTTCAGAAAGCAGTAAGATCGCTGGAATCTAACAGGAAGACACTTCTCTGGGAAGACTCCTCCTGGAAACAAGCAAATAGCATCGATGCTTATCCACTGGTGCCAAATGAACTGAGATTATGGGCTATAATGGCCGCTTTAAGAAGAGGGATAAACCCTGAATTGATTGCGGAACGCACCCATATTGATATGTGGTTTATTGCCAGACTCAAGAACATCGTAGATATGGAGGAAATAATCAGGTTCAAACCACTTACTCCTGAACTTCTGTCGCGGGCAAAGCGTCTCGGTTTTTCTGACGAGCAAATTGGAGCATTAACCAATAGAAATCCCGCACAATTGAGGGAAATGCGCATTGTGAATAGTATTGAACCTGTTTATAAGATAGTTGATACTTGTGCAGCTGAATTCGACGCCAGCACACCCTACTTTTATAGTACTTACGAGCAGGAAGACGAGGCATGCCCAACGACTAATAGGAAGAAAGCCATGGTTATTGGTAGCGGCCCGATCCGCATAGGCCAAGGAATCGAGTTTGACTACTGCTGCGTTCACGCTTCCTTTGCCCTGCGAGACGAGGGATATGAAACGATAATGGTCAACTGCAACCCAGAAACAGTTTCAACCGACTTCGATACCTCGGATAAGCTGTACTTTGAGCCGCTGACAGTTGAAGATGTTCTTAACATATACAATAAAGAGAAACCGATCGGTGTTATTATCCAATTTGGTGGACAAACCCCTCTGAACATTGCGGCAGAACTCGAGAAAGCCGGCGTCAATGTACTGGGCACATCGGTCAATTCCATAGATATCGCCTCTGATCGCGGCCGTTTCAAACAGATGATGGTTAAGTATGGAATCCCTATGCCAGAATCGGAGACTGTTTGCAGTCTCGATGAAGCACTGATAGTAGCGGAACGAATCGGGTACCCATTAATAGTCCGGCCCTCATATGTTCTTGGTGGAAGAGGAATGGAAATAGTTCATGACGAGGAAGAATTAAGGCGATACGTGAGTGCTGCTGTCTCTGTAACCCAGGGACGTCCTGTTCTCATCGAACGATATCTAGAGAATGCGATTGAGACAGAAGCCGATGCCCTGTCTGATGGCGAAGAGGTTTTCATCCCTGCAATCATGGAGCATATAGAATATGCCGGTGTGCATTCAGGCGATGCCGCCTGCGTTATACCAAGTGTCAACCTGCCTCCGAAACACATCGATACAATCAATAGATATACAAGACGCATCGCCAGCGAACTTCAAGTGGTCGGCCTTATAAACATACAATACGCTATTTGCCAAGACATAGTTTATGTGATTGAAGCTAATCCGCGTGCTTCCCGTACCATCCCTGTGGTATCTAAGATTTGTGCAATTCCAATGGCCAATCTGGCTACTCAACTAATGATGGGAAAGAAAATAAAGGACCTGAAACTGAAGCAACGGGCTATCCCACACTTTGGAGTAAAGGAATCGGTTTTTCCATTCAATATGTTCCCCGAGGTCGATCCTCTGCTGCGACCAGAGATGAGGTCCACCGGTGAAGTACTGGGTATAGCTAATTCCTTCGGCCTGGCGTTTTGGAAGGCACAGGAGGCAGTTTCACGACTGCCGACTGAGGGTGTTGTGTTACTGACCGTTTCAGAACGAGACCGTCAAATGGCAGGTAAAGTAGCATTTCGATTTCATAGTCTCGGTTTCAAAATCAAGGCAACTGCAGGTACACATACTTTCCTGACAAGCCTGAATATACCTTCAGAACTTATACTAAAAGAGCACGAGGGTAGGCCAAATATCACCGACGCCATCAGGAATAAAGAAATTCAACTTGTGATTAATACCCCGGAAGGGAAGCAGAGTAAATACGATGACTCGTACATCCGTAAGGCAGCCATAAAGTATAAGGTGCCTTATATTACAACATTGACCGCTGCCATGGCCGCTGCCCAAGGCATATCCGCCTTCCGCGATGGTAAACCAGGTGTCAAATCTTTGCAAAGTTACCACGCAGATATTAAATAAAAGGTTTAATAGAATTGCATGGGTAGCGCAAAGGATAACGGGCTAGAAGCGCGCCTAGAGGGATTCGAACCCACGACCCCCGGTTCCGAAGACCGATGCTCTATCCGCTGAGCTATAGGCGCGTAAAACTGTCTGGCTTTCGATTCATATTAAAGCTTGCAGCTATCTTTAAGCTAACCTGTCTTTAGCCTAATTATACCCTTCGGTCAAAAGCTCGGTCAAAGCAAGCACGTCTAATATAAACAAAAAAGGGGGCCGGGAATATCCACCAAGGCCCCCTTCATTAATAGACCACAGAAATTTCACTAGCTTACAGGGTTCATAACTCGTCCCACAAAGAGCAGGGTTCCCGTTTCGATATCACGAATCAAGAAGATAAAAGGGCGATCGATTTCTATGGTCACTGGTTCTTGCGGAACAGCCGTAAGCTCCATAACAACTGCAGTAGCAGCCGCCGCCTCCGTCCCCGCCTCATCTACAGATACAAATGCCTTATGGACCACCTCTGCTATAAACAGTTCGCGATTACCTGTCATCCCCGAGAAGTCGGCGTCTCCAGAAAAGGCGACGGGCATGCCCATTTCGGAAAGAGTCTTTTTAAGATCAAAGCTCGATTCGAACTCGAATTCAGGCATGGTAAGGGCTACTTCCTGGTAGCCTATGCCATCGATGATCTCGTAAAGTTTCTCAAAGTCCAGTGAGCTGTCGAAGCTCGAAAACTTGCCGCTATCCGGAAGAAGTATCACCATCGATAACTCGCCGCCATCGTAGGGTAACTCAACCGCCCGGTAATTTTCACCCTCGTAATAGCCGAATGACTCCGTCTGCCTCATCATCGGTACTCTCACCTCATCGCCGCTAGCGAGGTGGAAAACGCCATCACTGGTTGCACCTTCACTAAACGGGTACATCCAGGCGGCATTGAAATAGATGGCATTTGTAAGGACGAGGCGGGTCAGAGAATCTATCATGCCCTGCGGGATAAGGTCTTCGATCCTACCCTCGGTCTCGTCGCTAACCCACGCGTTAATGATAATTCGAGATTCCTCAGGGGCTTCCATGAAATCGAGTACTCTTAGTCCGGCCCCATAGTTTTGGGCAAGGGTATCAAGAAAATCAGCTAAAAACTCATAATCCTTCTGTCCCCAGATGGCATTAACAATGTTCAGCCGGAAACCCTCGTCATCTTTACCCTCGGCACCCTCGCCACGACTGGAAAGTGTCATATCGAGGCTATTGAAGGCCGGGTGCAGCCTATCCTGTCCCAGGCCAAAGTGCATAGCATCGGCCATTTCCTCCTCGGTTTCTCCGCGAGCTCCCGCATAGGTCATCGCCAGTGCAAGCGATATGCTGTAGGGTGAATAGAATATATTGTTATCACCTGTTTTCAGGTACTGGTAGAGGTCCATGGCAAAGGTGCTGTTATCACTCACCAGGTCTTCAATAGCGCCACCAGACAACTCGGGAGTGGTTATCCTCGGTTTATCCGATTTAAGTACTCCGGCCTCCACAGGGCTTACTGCAGGCTGGGTGCAGGCTATCAAACCGGTGCAAATCAGGGCTACCAGGGTCAATATTGTTGCTATCTTTATCTTCATAACATCACCTCCTGGATAGCTATCAACATATCCAGATCCGATCGGTTAGTGGGACGGTACCAGCCGACCTTCATACATACTGGTCCTTGTCCGGTTCCACAAGTAGGCGTATCTATCCCGCTCAGACATGGTAAGCCACTTAAGGTGAAACCATGCTTTTTTAATGTAATCGATAATTCTTCTTCTCTTCATAATGCATTCCCCATTTCGTAATTCCATTTACTTCAAATCAAGTCCCTACTCGAGAGATATGCGAAACTCCCACGGACCTTCATAATCCCCGAGTTTTGTTATTGTGAAAGTCAGTTCCCCGGCATCGCTCGGTACGGGATCGAGACGCATCCATGAAAGCTCTATGCCATCTTCCCGGAAGCCGAAGCCCGCATATCCGGCATCCTTTGTTACACCGTTGTAGGTATATTCGGCATGGGCAATGACCGGTTCCAGCGGTGCCGGCTCCGGAGGTGGATAAGCATTCGGTTCAACACGCGATGATTGCTGGCGACCCAGTGATGAGGTAAAGGCATAGAAATTGACTCCTCCCTCAGTAAACTCAGCGCGTTCCAGGGCAACGGTTACTCCATTTACCGTTTGTGATTGATCCAGGGCAATATCCAATTCCATCGCACCCTGAGGATAGCTTATCAAGAGTCGGCCGCCTCCACTCATCACTATCGTCCTTTTTGAGGTGCCCCTGGTAATAGAGATCTCCTTGGCATATACGTTAAACCAGCCAGGCAAAACTGGCTGCCCCTGGCTATCAAGTTGATCCCAGTTCAGCTCATACTCGACAGCCTCTCCCGGTAATAGCTTCCTATGGGTGCTACCCGATGGGAAGGACCGCACCGTCTCACCTGTTCCCGATTCAGTGATTTCAACCAGTGGTGGAAAAGGCCTGATAGTCTGTTCTTCATCAGATGTGTTTATAAAGACAAATTCAATTGCTACATCTTCGCCGGCCCGGTAGAAATCTTCCTCTGTGGACATAATCACCTCAAGAGGTGCTTGTAATTCGAGCGGTGCTGGTCCAGGTTCAGGTACGGGCGCAGGCTCTGGAGCCGGCGCCTGAGCGGTTTCCGGCAAGGCAGGCTCTTCATCAAGAAATTGAGGAGTAAAATAGGTAAACATACCTGAATACCCCATAATAACAACTATGACAAGGGCGGAAACTAGTCCCACCGTCACTGTACGCCATACCGGCCGCTTCCAGTTCTCCCATAGCCGCTCCCAGAAAGAGCCCCCCTTCTCATGCTCAGCTTCTCTTTCCTTCTTTTCAATTTTTTGAAGCATCCTGTTTCTGAGCGTATCGTGGAATAGAGGGGAGGGGTTAACCCGAAGGCTTAACATCTTTCTGGCAAAATCGAGGGCCGATCGGCTGTCATCGTTCAGTCCCGGCTCTATCTCTTTACCCTCGAGGACGCGCTCGAGATTATTGAGGAAATCCCTTTCCATATCTTTCTTATCCATTCTGCCACCCCCCGAAGCAATCTCTCAGCTTTCTTATGGAGCGATAGAGGATAGTCCCAATATTGGTCTCGGAAAGGCCCATTACACCAGCAATCTGCCGGTTATTGAGCTCGCTCCCAAACTTTAGCGAAACTATTTCCTGTTCCTGCACAGAAAGTGCTGCCAGGCATACCTTAAGCCTCTGCTGCTCTTCCTGGCGTTCATATTCTTCTTCGGGAGACGATTTTGTCTCTTGCATCTCGACTATATTCTCCAGGGGTACTGTCTTTTTTCTTTCAGCCTTCCTGTAGTGATCTATAAGCGTATTGCGGGCTATGGTAAAGAGCCAGGTTGAGATTGAAGATTTGCCGGGTTTGTAGCTGGCAAACTTATCGATTACCTTCTCGAACACTTCCGAGGTAAGGTCCTCAGCCACGCATTTATCGCTTACCCTATAGGTCATATACCGGAATACCCTGGGTAAATACTGCTCATAGAGCTCGATAAATTTATCCCTCGATACCCCGGCATTACCGACCGACGGCCTATCCAATATACCTTCTGGTTTTTTCAAAAGCTTTCCTCGAGGTTGCTTCTATATGATTATACGAATCCTTTGATAAAGTATCACAGATAGAAATTATTATACTTTCGATAGCATCAATGCAAGTATCGGTGTTATACGCTAAACTAAATGGAGTTATCCGATTGTTTCCTTGATAAGACGAAGGAAGGGAGATCAGATCCAATTAATAAGTGCACAAGCGAGGAAAGCGCAGGCGCGTTTTGGATTAGCCCGAGAAATATAACAGCATTGCGATTATTTAATAACCTCTCCCCAGACCCCATCCCGGTAAGGGGAAACAAGCTTAACCGTCCTTAGGCAGTTGGCTATATCACTTTTACTATCTACATATACCCTTATGTAATTGGGAGTAAGCCCGGTCCATAATCGCCGCGAGATCCGCTCGAAGAGCACCTGGACTGTTCTACCCAGAAAACGACGCATGAAAGCCAGGGATTCATCTTTTGCCAGCTTGAGCATTCTATCCGCCCGTTCTTTTTTTACACTGTCGCCCACCTGACCGAGGTACCGCGAGGCCTCTGTATCATTACGGGGAGAATAAGAAAATACATGCATCCGGGAGAAACCCATCCTACGGCAGAACCTGTAGCTTTCCTCGAAATGTTCATCCGACTCGCCAGGAAAACCCACCATAACATCCGTGGTAATCGCAACGTCGGGTAATTTCTGCCTGATTGACGATACTGTTTGTTCAAAATCCGCAGTTGAATATCGCCTTCCCATCATTCTTAAAATCTGATCGCTACCGCTTTGCAGGCAAAGGTGAAAATGAGGGCAAAGCCGTTCATTTTGCCAGAGAGCGATGAGCCTGGTAGAGATCTCACCGGGTTGAAGCGAGGATAGCCTGAGCCTCTCCACGCTGGTCTCCCCCAGGATTCTTTCAAGTAGACCACAGAGGTCGACGCCATTACTGTAGTACGAGCCAATCCTTACGCCCGTGAGTACAATCTCCCGATAACCCGCAGCAACCCTCTCATTGACACTATCAACAACTTCCTGCACCGTTCGGCTTTTTTCGCCACCCCGCACCAGGGGTACGATACAATAGGTGCAAAAATTGCTGCAGCCATCCTGGATCTTGATCATAGCCCTTGTCCTGAAACCATTATGACTTTCAACCGGATGAGCATGTACCGGCTGGTCGATAAACCCGTGATCAGCCAGTACACGCAGTATGCTGGCCTTATCTTTATTTCCAAACGTGAATCGCACACCATCTATTTTCGCAAGCTCCTGCGATTCCCGCTGGGCATAACATCCGGTAGCCACCAGCAAAGTATCTGGATTCTTACGATGCGCCATTCGAAGGAGATGCCGCGACTTACGGTCAGCAATATGGGTAACCGTACAGGTATTAAGTATATATATATCAGCATCATCGATCGAAGTGACCATTCGGCAGCCAGCTTTTGCGAACTGCTGAAATAGTTCATCCCTTTCTGCCTGGTTCAGCTTACAACCCAGACTTTCTAGAAAAACCCTCGGAGCTGCCAAAATGAGGAAAAAACCGCCTTTAAATATTTTTATCCGTTGAGCATTAATTGACCATATTATGCTAATGGCATTATAATTTTTTCACAAAGGCCGGTCAAAAGATATGCAGTCAATGAAGCGAGATTCGAGTCAGATCAAGGAGAAAGTTTGAATAAGAGCCTATGGAACTTTCTACCACCGGCTCCAGCGGATTACTTCGCCCAGATTCCCGAGATCCCTACTCTGATAGCCCAGATACTGTATAACCGTGGCCTTACCGATCCATCCATGCTAGCCTCATTCATCGCCGGTGACGAACGCCTATCAGCCGACCCCTTTTTACTACCCGATATGCACCGGGCAGTCGGGAGGACCTATAAAGCCCTGCTTTCGGGAGAGACCATCGCTATATATGGCGATTTTGATACAGATGGCATCACGGCTACCGGGCTTCTCGTACAGGGTATAAGCTGGCTAGGCGGCAGGGTCATTCCCTACCTACCGCACCGTATTAATGAAGGGCATGGAATCAGATTACCGGTTCTTGAAAAGCTTCGCCAAGACGGGGTAGGTCTGGTAATAACGGTCGACTGCGGTATCACCGCACTGGACGAAGTTAAGAAGGCAAAGCGAAAGGGCCTCGATGTAGTCATTACCGATCACCATACCCCCCCAGATATCATTCCACCCGCAGCAGCCGTCGTAGACCCCAAATTACCCGGCTCAGAATACCCCTTCCCGGAACTGGCCGGCGTGGGCGTAGCCTTTAAATTTCTGCAAGCTCTGTTACAAAGTATAGGTAAAGAAAAAGGACTGGATAATCTGATCGACCTCGTTGCCCTGGGAACAATAGCCGATGTCATGCCCCTGCTGGGAGAAAACCGTTATCTTGTAAAACGAGGGCTAAGCCTGCTCAACACGGCACCCCGTCCCGGGATAAAGGAAATGATAAATCAGACCAACCTTTCTATAGGAAATATCGATACGGAAAGTATATCCTGGGTAATATCCCCTCGTTTGAATACTACCGGCAGACTGGGACATGCTATGCCAAGTTACCAACTTCTAATGACAGAGTCCATTGAAGAAGCTCACCAGCTCAGTTTATGGCTTGAAGAAAGAAACGCAGAGCGACAGAGAATTACCGCCGAAGTTATCCAGAATGCCAGAGAGCAGATTCTTATTGGAGGCGTTTTTCCCATACTTATCGCAGGCGACGATGAATATCCGGCTGGCGTAATCGGCCTTGCAGCAGGAAGGCTGCGCGAAGAATTCTACAGGCCGGTAGTGATTATCAAGACTGGAAAACAAACAAGCACCGGGAGCTGCCGTAGCATCCAGGAGTTCAATATTACCAACGCACTGAAGAAATGCCAGAACCTGCTCTCCAAATTCGGTGGTCATCCACAGGCAGCTGGTTTTTCCCTGCCGACTAAAAATTTGCCGCTTTTAAAAGAGGAGCTCCTCCGCATAGCGGAGACAGAACTTAAAGACGTCGACCTTCGCCCCCGTCTAGACATCGATGCCGAGGTACCCCTGCCCAAACTGGGCGGTAACACCTTTTCCACTCTTCAGAAACTTGCCCCATTTGGCAAGGGAAACCCGCTGCCCACCTTCATCAGTAGAGGAGTTCAGGTCACCGATCTCAGAGTGGTTGGCAATAATGATGCTCACCTCAAGCTCAAGTTGAGACAGGGGTCAACTACCTGGGACGGGATAGCGTTTCGTTCGGGTGAAAACATAGGAGCGGTGTCTTCACCGCTCGATATCGTCTATAACCTGGTAGCGGACTGCTGGAACGGGGCAGAGAGGCTACGGCTGAATATTCTGGATTTTTTACCCAGCGAGGTTACATGCCCGAGGTCAGACACCTGATATGATGTTCAATGCGGTTAATTGGAATAATATCTTGCTCCGACGTATTCATGTCACGCACTATTACAGAGCCCCCTGAAATTTCCTGTTCACCGATTATAATGGTATACCTTGCATTCATGCTGTTAGCCTGACGCAATTGAGATCTAAGGCTCTTTCCAGGAACGGGCTCTATAACACTTACCGATGCTTGCCGCAAAGAAGAAGCTAACTTTACTGCCTCGCTTCTGGCAATATCACCAAGGGAAGATATAAATACCATTGGTCTCGGGGATAATGGAATCTCGATCTTTTGTTTCTTAAGGTTAAGTACAATGCGCTCAATACCGCTGGCAAAACCCATACCAGGGGTAGGTTTTCCACCGAGCTCCTCGATGAGATAATCGTACCTTCCTCCACCCCCTAGAGCACTCTGAGCCCCTCCGCCTTCCGGCTGAATCTCGAAAACTGTCCTGGTATAATAATCAAGCCCCCTGACCAACCTGTGTTCTGTAACAAAAGGTAGTTTGAGCAAATCCAGATATCCCTTCAATCGCTCAAAGTGCTCCGAACATGGCCGGCAAAGGCTGTCAATGCTATGGGGTGCTGAAGCAGCCATCTTCATGCATATTTTCTTCTTACAATCCAGAAGGCGCAGAGGATTTCGCTCAAACCTGACCTTACAATCCGGGCAAAGCTCCTGGTAGTAACCACTATAATAGGCCTTGAGTACCTCCAGATACGCCGGCCGGCAACTCTTACAACCAATGCTATTAACGACAAGGGAGAGACGGGTTATACCCAGAGAGGCGAATAACCTCCAGGCAATATCGATTACCTCGGCATCAATAACAGGGGAATCGTCACCAAATACCTCACAGCCAAACTGTCGGTGTTCACGATATCTGCCCGATTGTGGGCGTTCATACCTGAAAATTGACGCCAGGTAGTAAAGCTTCACCGGCTGCGGCAGATTATGCATGCCATGTTCCAGGAACGCCCTGCACACCGGTGCCGTTCCCTCCGGCCTCAGGGTGACATGATTACCACCCTTGTCCTCAAAAGTGTACATCTCTTTCTCAACAATATCGGTGCCCTTTCCTATACTGCGCGAAAAGAGCCGGGTGTCCTCAAAAGTAGGGGTGTCGATACGCTGGTAGCCATAGAGCCTGCCAAGATCGGCGGCCGTTTTTTCGATGTAGCGCCAGTATGGTTGCTCCTCTGGTAAAGTATCCGTCGTGCCACGGGGTGCCTGATACAACTTCCCACTCCTTGTCTTAAGCTAGAATACAGCATAGCAAAGAAACTTGTAAAGAAGTGCAGAAAATGGGTCATATTGCCTTAAAAATCGATTTGACAAAAGAAGTGGCATAATGTAGTATTGTAACTAGCCTATGATGATGTATAAGACATAATACGAGGTAAAGGTGAGCGAAAACCAGGCACAGCTTGGTGATCAATCGCCAAGCTGTTTTTATGTCTTTGAACCTTAACAATTGAATATTTAATACTAATGTCAATTCTGAAGCAGGTCAAGCGGTTAAGGCACACGGTGGATGCCTTGGCATCAAGGGCCGAAGAAGGGCGTGGCAAGACTGCGATAAACCTCGGTTAGCTGTCTAGCAAGCTTAACCGGGGGTTCCCGAATGGGGCAACCCACCCGGGTAAAACCCGGGTACCCCCGGCTGAACACATAGGCCGGGTGGAGGTAAGCGGGGGAAGTGAAACATCTCAGTACCCCGAGGAAAGGAGATTATTCCCTGAGTAGTGGCGAACGAAAGGGGAAAAGCCCAAACCCTATAAGCTCAGTGGTTCTGAGGCTTATGCTTATAGGGGGTTGTAAGGCAGGTGAGGTCCGACTCAGATCAGACCAGGGAGTTACAAACCAAACCCTAGTCAAAGGTCTCTGGAAAGAGCAACCACAGAGGGTGAAAGTCCCGTAGACAAAAGGGGTAGGCTCTCCATCTGTACTTAAGTACCACGGGACACGAGGAATCCTGTGGGAATCTGTCCTGACCACAGGGCAAGGCTAAATACCCTTGATGACCGATAGTGAACTAGTACCGTGAGGGAAAGGTGAAAAGCACCCCGGGAGGGGAGTGAAATAGACCTGAAACTGTGTGCCAACAAGCAGTCAGAGCCTCAATTTATTGGGGTAATGGCGTGCCTATTGAAGAATGAGCCGACGAGTTAATCTGTGTAGCCGGTTAAGCAATTTACATTGCGGAGCCGCAGCGAAAGCGAGTCTTAATAGGGCGTTAATGGTTGCACGGATTAGACCCGAAGCCGGGTGAGCTATCCATGGCCAGGGTGAAGCTCTGATAAAATCGGAGTGAAGGCCCGAACCTTTCAGCGCTGCAAAGCTGTGGGATGAGCTGTGGATAGAGGTGAAATGCCAATCGAACCCGGGAATAGCTGGTTCTCCCCGAAATGCATTGAGGTGCAGCCTCGGGTGTTCGCTAATGGAGGTAGGGCTCTGGATGGACTAGGGGGATAGTATCTTACCAAACCCAACCAAACCATGAATGCCATTAGCCATAGCCCGGGAGTGAGACTGTGGGGGCTAAGCTCCATAGTCGAAAGGGAAACAGCCCAGACCATCAGCTAAGGTCCCTAAGCACGAGCTAAGTGGCAAAGGAAGTAGGATTGCACAGACAGCCAGGAGGTTGGCTTAGAAGCAGCCATCCTTTAAAGAAAGCGTAATAGCTCACTGGTTGAGTGGTGCTGCGCCGATAATTCAGCGGGGCTAAAGTTCGTCACCGAAGCTATGGCTTCCTGATTTCAGGAAGGGTAGGGGAGCGTTCCCTTAGTGCTGAAGCTGTTGCGTGAGCAATGGTGGAATTAAGGGAAGTGAGAATGTCGGCATGAGTAGCATAAAGATGTGCGAGAAACACATCCACCGAAAACCTAAGGTTTCCTACGGAAGGATAATCCGCGTAGGGTTAGTCGGGCCTAAGCCGAGGCCGAAAGGCGTAGGCGATGGACAACGGGTTATTATTCCCGTACCGCTTTTATGGAGGTAAAGGGGGGACACGGGAGGGTAGGTTGAGCGTACCTACTGGACATGGTGCGTCACCCACTATAGGCGATGCCGGGGCAGGCAAATCCACCCCGGATATTTAGCTGAAGGTGTGGAGGAAGTTGAGGGGAGACCCGAGACGACTCAGCTGATCCCAGGCCGTCAAGAAAAGCCTCGTTACCGATGAAGTAAGAGCGCCCGTACCGCAAACCGACTCTGGTAGGTGGGGATAAATGTCCCAAGGTGATCGAGACACCCCTCGTTAAGGAACTCGGCAATTTAGCCCCGTAACTTCGGGAGAAGGGGTGCCCCTTTTTGGGGTGACACTAAATGGGTCCAAGCGACTGTTTAACAAAAACACAGGTCTCTGCTAAAGCGTAAGCTGATGTATAGGGGCTGATACCTGCCCAGTGCTGGAAGGTTAAGGGGAGGGGTTAGGATTAATCCAAAGCTCTGAACCGAAGCCCTAGTGAACGGCGGCCGTAACTATAACGGTCCTAAGGTAGCGAAATCCCTTGTCAGGTAAGTTCTGACCCGCACGAATGGTGTAACGACTTGGACGCTGTCTCAACGAGGGACTCGGTGAAATTGAAATACCCGTGAAGATGCGGGTTACCTGCGACAGGACAAAAAGACCCCGTGGAGCTTTACTATAGCTTGGCACTGAGTCTGGGCTTATCATGTGTAGGATAGGTGGGAGGCAGAGAAACCGAGGCGCCAGCCTCGGTGGAGCCGACGTTGAAATACCACTCTTGATAAGTTTAGTCTCTAACCTTGGAGCAAGCCAAGGGACAGTGTCTGGTGGGTAGTTTGACTGGGGCGGCCGCCTCCTAAAAGGTAACGGAGGCGCCCAAAGGTTCCCTCAGAGTGGATGGAAACCACTCGTAGAGTGTATTGGTATAAGGGAGCTTGACTGTGAGACCAACAAGTCGAGCAGGGACGAAAGTCGGGCAAAGTGATCCCACGGTACTGTGTGGAAGGGCCGTGGCTTAACGGATAAAAGCTACCCCGGGGATAACAGGCTTATCTTGCCCAAGAGTTCACATCGACGGCAAGGTTTGGCACCTCGATGTCGGCTCGTCGCATCCTGGGGCTGGAGCAGGTCCCAAGGGTCGGGCTGTTCGCCCGTTAAAGCGGCACGCGAGCTGGGTTCAGACCGTCGTGAGACAGGTCGGTCTCTATCCGTCGTGGGCGTCCGGAGATTTGAGGGAAGCTCTCCCTAGTACGAGAGGACCGGGAGGGACAGACCAATGGTGTGCCAGTTGTTCCGCCAGGGGCACTGCTGGGTAGCCAAGTCTGGTTGGGATAAGCGCTGAAAGCATCTAAGTGCGAAGCCCATCCCAAGATAAGATCTCCCATCCCAGTGATTCGTCACTGGGAGTAAGACCGCAAGAAGACTACTTGCTTGATAGGCGGCGTGTGTAAGAGCAGTAATGTTTTAAGCTAAGCCGTACTAATGGTCGAGGGCTTGACCTGCTTCAGAATTGATATTAGTTCCAAGTTAAATCTACAGCAACTCCGGTTTGCCGTAGATTTTCTTTTATAGCAAAGATTACCCTGTAATAAGTTACTCCTTGACAGCGTCCATGCCTGTCAGCTTATAATAGTCTTGGTGGGTACAAATGCAGATAAATGTATCCGGGTTGCTTAAGTCACCCATTGGAGCAACCCGAGATTATGAGATAGATGATGTTGTTGATGTCGCCGGTTGTTACAGCCACGTTCTAGGTAATGTATCGATGGTACGTACCAATCGGGGTATCCTGGTAAAGGCAAAAGTGAACACAGAGGTCGGGGTTAATTGCGGGCGTTGCTTACGCACATTCCAGGCTCCGTTGAGTCTTGTTATCGAGGAAGAATATTTTCCCCTTATTGACGTTGACAGCGGCACGTCGATCTCTGTTCCTGACGAACCAGGCTGTTTTACCATTGATGAAAGGCACATCCTCGATCTAACCGAAGCGATTCGCCAGTACGCCCTAATGGCGATTCCGATGAAACCGCTCTGTGATGAAGATTGTGCAGGATTGTGTCCAAGCTGTGGTCACGACCTGAACAAAGGACCATGCGGTTGTACTTCACAGAAAATGGACCCCCGCTGGTCAAAGCTGAACCGATTATTGAACCGATAAGTACCGCTCCAAGAAAGGAAGGAACAAGCTATGGCTCTACCAAAACGTAAGTATGCAAAAGCGCGACAGGGAAAAAGGCGCGTTAATCTGAGGGTGCAACCGATACCCAAAGTTGTATCATGTTCTCAATGTAACAGCCCCAAACTACCCCATCACGTGTGCCCGACCTGCGGTACATATAACGGCAGAGAAATCATTAAGGTCGAAACTCCACAAAAGAAAACTAGCTGAGGGAGAGCGTACCATGCTTAAGACTGATATTTGCGACCTGTTTGGTATCGAATACCCGATAATACAGGGCGGAATGGCCCATCTTGCTACTGCAGAACTCGCAGCAGCCGTGTCCAATGCAGGCGGGCTTGGCATTATTGGAGGAGGAGCCCCGGAGCCAGAATGGGTCAGAGAACAGATAAGACTTACCCGGGAAAGAACGGATAAGCCCTTTGGAGTAAACATTGTTCTAATAGCTCCCAAAGCGGAGCAAATCATTGATGTCATACTTGAAGAGGGAGCCAAAGTCGTAACTACAGGCGCCGGCAACCCAGGACCATATATACCCAGATTTAAAGAAGCGGGGATTATGGTAATGCCAGTGGTAGCAAGTGTCGCTCTTGCCAGAAGGCTGCAGCGATCCGGAGTAGATGCTTTCGTAGCCGAAGGAATGGAATCGGGGGGAGAAACGGGACAGTTGACTACGATGGCCCTGGTTCCTCAGGTAGTCGATGCAGTTAAAGTACCAGTGATAGCCGCCGGCGGCTTTGCCGATGGAAGGGGCATGGTCGCTGCTCTGTCACTGGGAGCCCAGGGCATTCAGATGGGGACAAGATTTGCATGCAGCGAGGAGTGCGTGGCCCACCCCGATTATAAAAAGGCAATCGTTGATGCCAGCGACCGTTCTACAGTGCTTTCAGGTCAGAGCACCGGTTATCCCCTGCGGGCTCTTGAGAATAAATTTACCCGTGAATTTATGAGCAAGGAAAGCGCAGGCATTCCCATAGAGGAACTGTTCCAGCTCGGGGTCGGTAAAATGCGTCAGGGTATGATTAACGGCGATGTCGAAGGCGGCACCCTGCTTGCAGGTCAGATCTCCGGTATGATAAAGGACATCAAGTCGGTTAAATCTATAATCGACGGAATAATGGCTGAAGCCGAAATAACCATCAAAATGCTGAACAATTATACGAAGGATAATTAGACTGGAGACCATGAAAGCAGCCTATGTTTTCCCGGGCCAGGGATCTCAAAAGGTTGGTATGGGCTATGACCTTTATGAGAATTTCGCTTCCGCCAGAAAGATATTCGACCAAGCCGATAAGGTGCTAGATGCCCCCATATCAAAACTCTGTTTCGAAGGACCAGCAGAAGATCTCCAATTAACAATAAATGCGCAACCAGCCCTCCTGACCACTAGCTTTGCATGCTTACAAGCTATCAGGGAAGCCAATGGCGTAAAACTTCCACCCCCAGAATTGGTCGCCGGACATAGTCTCGGTGAATATACGGCTCTAGCAGTAGCCGGAGTATTCGATTTTGCTACCGCTGTCTATCTGGCCAGAGAGAGAGGGCGGCTGATGTACGAGACAGGCCTGCTACAGCCCGGAGGTATGACCGCAATAATCGGCTTCGACGAATCATCTTTAATCGAAGTTTGTAAGGAATCCGGCACCTGGCTTGCCAACATCAACTCGCCTCAGCAGCTTGTCATCAGTGGGGCGATTGAAAAGCTGAAAATAGCGGCGGAATTGGCCAAAGCAAGAGGTGCCAGGCGAGCAATTCCCCTACCGGTTAGCGGCGCTTTTCATACCCCGATGATGCAAAAGGCCGCCGATGCAATGTCCGAAATTCTGGATAGCATCTCTTTAAGAAATCCAGATATTCCCGTTATCGCCAATACTACGGCTGAACTCATTAATACCGGCAATCAGGTAAAGGCAGAGCTTATAAACCAGCTATGCAATGGTGTTCAATGGCAACGTTCCATCGAATTCATGCTGACAAGCGGCGTTGATACCTTTGTTGAGGTAGGCCCAGGAGAAGTTCTCACCGGTCTAATAAAGAGAATAAACGGCAATTCCTTAACCATTAATATAGGTGACACCAGGACCATTAACAACCTTAATAATTGAATCCATATCGTATTACTAACAGGCAAGCCGTACCGGTGCAAGCTGGAGGTGGCTAGATGTCGGGAATGCGACGAAAATCGAGGTCGCTAGCGCTTCAGGCTCTTTATGAGGCTGACTGTGCCGATCATAGTGCAGAACAGTCAGTTGATCGGCTTATAAATAATTCGGAAGATCTCAGCGAAGATAACACCGCCTTTGCGCGCCAGCTTGTAGCCGGTGTTACGCAAAACAGGAATAAGATTGATCTTTATATCCGGCAATTTGCTCCAGCCTGGCCACTGAAACAGATACCGCTAGTAGATAGAAATATTTTGAGGATAGCCATCTACGAGATTCTGTTTAATGAAGAAACCCCGGTCAAGGTCTCGGTAAACGAGGCTGTAGAGCTAGCTAAAAAATATGGCAGTGAAAGCTCACCCCGGTTTATTAACGGAGTATTGGGTTCAGTAAGCACTGTCTCTGGCCGCCAGACCTAAGTCATCACTTCTAATAACAGCCACGCTTTGTTTCGGCAGGAATATCAATATTAAATATAGTGCCCTGTCAACTATAACCAAATGATAACCTTATAGAATTTTACCTTCCATTACCTTTAGTTGCCTTGCCAGTAAAACATTGTCTACCTGTATCTTACTGACCTTTTCGTATACCTTCCGGAAATGGAATCCCTGCGCGGCTAAGGTTATCGATAGCCCCAGCAAGCGGGGGTATTTAATCAATGTAGAAAGTATCAGTTTCCAGTATTGTAACCGGGCCTTATCTGTAAATCCCAAGACCAGTGCCGATTTTATCAAGCTTACTATATGGTGAATCTTTAGCCTGGACCTGGAGCCGAAGTTGCTATTGGGCCGATATTCCCTGAAGAAGGTCTCAATCCGCTCATAGTACTGCTTGGGAGAATAGATAACGTGTAATATTTGTTTATACCCGTTAATCAGCACGTCATACCTCATTCTGGGAATGAAATTGGTAGTGCCGTCAGTATTATCGCCACTCCCCTCCGGCAGAACACGGTTTTCTTTTATCAGCCTGTGCCAGAGTTTAGTCTTTGGAGGCGCATTGAGTATTCCAACCATAGCAGTAACGATGCCGCTCTTCTGAATGAAATTGATCTGGCTCTTAAAGATTGAAACTGGATCGCTATCGAAACCCACAATAAAACCGCCCATTACCTCAAAACCATAGTTTTGCAGCTTTTTCACTGAGGCTACCAGGTCGCGATTCCTGTTGGTAAATTTATGGCACTCAGTCAGACTCTCGTCGTTGGGACTCTCAATGCCGACAAATACCCTGGTAAATCCACTTTCTGACATTAACTGCATAAGCGCTTCGTCATCTGCAAGATTGACAGAAGCCTCGGTGAGGAAACGGAAGGGATATCCCTTCTCCCTCTGCCACTGAATTATGGCCGGGAGTATATCCGCTTTCAACTTACGCTTATTGCCGATAAAATTATCATCCACGATAAAGACGGTCCCCCGGTAGCCCTGGGCATAGATTGCATCAAGTTCTCTCAACATCTGGTCCTTAGTCTTTGTTCGAGGTTTATGCCCATCCATGACCACTATATCGCAGAACTCACAATCAAACGGGCATCCCCTGGAGTATTGGACCGTTACCTGCGCATACTTTTTAAGATTAGCCAGTGAAAATAAGGGCGTGGGTGACTGGCAGATATCAGCTCTTTCATCGGCACTGTAAAAGCGACGGGGGCAACCTTTTTCGATGTCCCTGAGGAACTGTGGCAGGGTGAGTTCTGCTTCATTAAGTAAGATATGATCAATATCACTGAAATCAAATAGCTCATATGCCGTAGTATAAAAAGGACCACCGGCAACAGTCCTGGTCCCAAGACCTTTGCAGCGGGCGACAACTTCCTGTGCAGACTTCTGCTGTACTACCATCGCACTGATGAACACATAGTCAGCCCACTTGATATCCTTATCATCAAGTTTGGTTACGTTCATATCGACAAATTTCTTTTCCCATTCATCGGGAAGCATGGCAGCAACCGTCAGAGGACCTAAAGGTGTATTTAACGCCTTTCGTGGGCCAAACTTCAGAGCATGTTTAAAGCTCCAGAAGGTATCTGGATACTGTGGATATACAAGCAGTATTTTCAAATTAAAAACTCCTTATAAAAGTTTATGTTTTCCGTAATTTAGACTACCAGCATAAAACGCTTTGACTTAAAAGTCAAACATTCTAGGTATTAGCAGAAAACCAAGAAACACCCAAAAGGTGAATTTGTATCGGCATAAACCTGTAAAGGTACTATGCTACCGGTTTATTGACGCCCATAACGGCAATCTCGACGTTTTTACCGCAGTGCGGGCATGTAACGTTGATCACAACGGGCTGATTCATAACCCGCTCTACTACAGCAGACACTACCGAGTCTATATTATCTAATCGCTGATCTACCATATCAAGCTGTCGCTCAATATCCTTAACGTCTAAAACCTTTTCCGGATGCAATCCCCTGGTCTTACTCTTTTCCGCCAATACTACTCCATTAAATACAATTAGGTTAATTATAGGTAAAAAGTACTATTGTGTCAAAATAGGTTTAGTTTTAATAAAGAGATGCCAAATTGACAACGGGTCTAAATGGACTATAATGGGCTTGTATACTTATTTAATGACCTACAAACGTGGTTAGGGACATAATGAAGATCGTTATTGCACCGCAGGGTTTTAAGGGAAATCTCACCGCTCTCGAGGTAGCACGGTCAATCGACACCGGCGTTAAACATGTCGTGCCTGATGCGATCACTTCCTTAATACCTATGGCCGATGGCGGAGAGGGAACCATGCAGTCCCTGGTTGATGCCATCGGGGGTAACATCTTTGAGATTGAGGTAACCGGCCCTTTGGGTGAGCCAGTTACCGGTCGATGGGCGAGTATTGGTGACGGAACCACAGCTGTAATCGAAATGGCCACTGCCTCGGGCCTGGGTCTTGTTCCTGTAGATAAGCTTAACCCCATGGTGACCACCACCTATGGCACAGGCGAATTAATTCGGGCCGCCCTTGATACTGGCTGTAAAAGATTTATCATTGGTATGGGGGGCAGTGCCACCAATGACGGCGGCGCGGGAATGGCTCAAGCTCTTGGAATCAGCTTACTCGACAATAAAGGATACCCGATAACCTTAGGAGGCGAGGCACTTATCAACCTGAAAAATATCGACATCTCAGGCATTGACCCGCGACTTGCCGAATGCCACATTATGGCAGCAAGCGATGTCACCAACCCGCTCTGCGGTCCCAAAGGAGCCTCTTTAACCTATGGCCCACAGAAGGGGGCAACAACGGAAGAGGCCTTAAAGCTGGACCAGGCACTAAACCACTACGCCGATACCATAAAACGTGAATTTGGAACCGACGTGCGGGAGATTCCGGGAGCCGGTGCCGCGGGGGGGCTTGGTGCAGCCCTGATCGCATTCCTCAAAGCTGAGGTTATACCTGGCATAGAGCTCGTTATTCAGGCAACCAATCTTATCGAGAAAATGAAAGGGGCTGACCTGGTCTTTACCGCAGAGGGCAGGGTTGACATCCAGACCAGCTGCGGCAAAACCCCGGTAGGGGTCGCCAGGAAGGCCAAGAAGCTCGGAATACCGGTTATCGCTATTGCCGGTGAAATAGGAAATAGCTACCAATCTATATATAACGAAGGAATCGATTCTGTCTTTAGTATAGCCCCTGGGCCAATAAGCTATAAAGAATCAGCAGAAAAAGCAACGAACCTTATCGCCGACGTTACCGAACGAACACTGCGGTTATTTATATGCGGAATGAGAAAAGGGCAAAGCGCAACTGGTTAATATATATTCCTGGTAAGCGTTTTTAATTTTGATATAACCTTATCAATATCTTCCTCGGCGGTCGATGTCCCTCCGGTTACACCCACACGATATCGATCTTTCAACCAGGCGATGTCAATCTCATCCGTTGTTTCAACCAGATAGGATCTGGTAACCCTGGAGCACAACTGGTAAAGACGCCGGGTATTAGCGCTATTATGTCCCCCGACAATCAGCATTAAATCGACACTGGACGCCAGATCGCAAGCCGAAGCCTGCCGTTTTCTGATTTCATGGCATATGGTGTCGATAACTCGATACTCAGAATCCTTGCCGAAGTAGTGCTTCACCAGTTTCTGTACAAAAACAATAAAAGACGCGGGAACCTGGGTGGTCTGCGACAATATGCCTAACCGGGATGGAAAAGATATACATTCATTCACCATATTTTCATCAACGGCGGCAATACCTTTGCCTTCCGCCCACCCAATAACACCTTCTACCTCGGGATGATCAGCTTCGCCATATATTACTACCTGAAAGCCCTCCCTGGACAGGTTTCGAGCAGCAAGCTGGGCCCGATGAACAAAGGGGCACGTAGTACTGATAATTTCGATATTTCGGGACCTGAGCTCGGATTCCTTAACGGGGCTGATGCCATGGGCACATGTGACTACAATGTTACCCCTGATTTCGTCTATGCTCTCAACCATCCTTATCCCTATCCCGGCCAGCTTCTCCAATACATGCTGGTTATGAACAATAGCCCCCAGGGTCTCTATTGACCCGTATCGACGAGCACTGCGCCTGACGACATCGATGGCGCGCCTGACCCCAAAACAGAACCCCGTCTCCCCATCCTTGATTATCTCCAAATCCATATAATACATGCTACCACTAAGCTTTTTTATGAAATTTCGATTCAAGATCTGGTTATGCTTCGGATATTTCCTCTAAGGCAGACGAATAAGCAGCCAATGTCTTAGAGTCGAATAGCACGAATACCACCTCTTTAATGCATGTCCGGTTCCGGGTCAAAAAGTCGGCAACCGCACCGATAGCCACCCTGGCAGCCTTCTCGACCGGATAGCCATAGACCCCGGTACTGATAGAGGGAAAGGAGATACTGCAAAGCTCGTTCTCAACAGCTGTTCTAAGGCTTTCTCGATAAGCGCTTGCCAGTAGCTCCGGTTCGTTGCTGGTACCCCCATGCCACACAGGACCAACCGTGTGGATAACGTATCTTGCCTTGAGGTTCCCACCTGTAGTAATTACCGCCTTTCCGGTTGGAAGCCTTCCCTGACGGGAGACGACCCGCTTACATTCTTCCAAAATAGCCGGCCCTCCCGCCCTGTGGATGGCGCCGTCCACGCCTCCACCACCCATCAAGCTAGAATTGGCAGCATTGACAATAGTATCTGTATCCTGCTTGGTGATATCACCTTGTATTATGAGTAAACGCACGCCCTCTATTATAGCCTCCACTGCATTACCCGCCATATCTCTACTCCTCAGTTTATTTCATTTTATCATATAGTTATGTATATATCTGTTACGATAATATATTGACAAAGCCATATATCTATGTTAGACTCACACACACTCGGTTTCAAAGGGCTTCTACTAATTCTCCAGTGTGCTGATATTGGCGTTTAGGAGGTCTAATTGTGGCGATACTGGAAGTAAGAAACGTCAGCAAGTATTTCGGGGGCCTGGCGGCATTAAGTAATCTGGATCTCACCATAGATGAAGGCGAAATTCGTGGCCTGATAGGGCCCAACGGCGCCGGAAAGACCACACTCTTTAACGTAATCAGCGGTGTATACCGCCCAACAAAGGGAAGCATAATATATCAGGGAGAGGATATTTCGCATCTTTCACCGAGCCAGATAGCCGCAAAGGGCCTCGTAAGGACATTCCAACGGACCGCTCTTTTCCATGATTTTACTGTACTCAAGAACGTGGTCATAGCAAGGCATCTTCGTGCCAAGGAAACCGTATTCGGTGCGATAGCCGGTACGGCCAAACAGATGGAAAAGGAAAACGAAGAGAAGGCCCTTGAGATAGTTGAATTTCTGGAATTGGGACATCTAAAGGACGAGCTTGCGCTCAACCTTCCTCATGGACACCAAAGAGCGCTAGGGGTAGCAATCGCACTCGCTACAGAGCCAAAGGTGCTTATGCTGGATGAACCCTTAACCGGCATGAACCCGGTAGAAAAGGAACATATGATAGGTCTGATCCGCAAGTTACACGAGAGCGGGATTACCATTCTGATGGTGGAGCACGATATGAAATCGGTAATGGGACTCTGTCTTTACCTCAGCGTGCTCGATTTCGGCAAGCTTCTTGTCGAAGGAACACCCCAGGAGATACAGAAGAACCCGCAAGTTATCGAGGCATATTTAGGAGGTGAAGAAGTTGTTGCTTAATCTAAAGGATGTTACCGTCCACTATCACAAGGTATCCGCCATCAGAAATATCAACATTACGGTTAACGAAGGAAGCATTGTAACCCTGATCGGGGCCAACGGTGCCGGTAAAAGTACCACCCTCCGGGCCATCTCCGGCCTGAATCATCCTTCAACCGGAGAAATCTGGTTTCGCAACGAGAGGATAGACAAACTGCCACCGGAAAAGGTAAACGAGGCAGGGATCGCACAGGTTCCCGAAGGAAGAAGGGTTTTCCCTCAAATGACTGTAAAGGAGAACCTTATGATGGGGGCCTTTCTGCGTAAAGATGCAGATGGGATTTCGAGAGACATGGAGATGGTTTTCCGTCATTTTCCAGTACTCAAAGACAGGCAGAAACAGGCCGGGGGCACCCTGAGCGGCGGAGAGCAGCAGATGCTTGCAATGGGCCGAGCACTTATGTCAAACCCGAGACTGATACTCATGGATGAACCATCATTGGGTCTATCCCCCATTATGTGTCAGGAGATAGCGAAGATCATCAAGGACATCCATGAGGAGGGTAAGACGATTGTGCTCGTAGAACAGAACGCACGCCTTGCCCTTGCCCTGGCAGAAAAGGGCTACGTGCTGGAGACCGGTAATATTGTACTTGAAGGACCTGCCAAGGAGCTTCAGGAAAACGAGAAGGTACGAAAAGCTTACCTTGGTGGATAATACCGACTAATATCGCCAGGTCGGTAATTCGGCTAAGCATTATGATAATAAAATAACCCGGATGGTTTCCATCCGGGTTATTTTATTCGTTGCTACTGGTAGCCATCCAAAACAAATCTTTAAGGTGAGTATCCGGATGCAGTTTGGTTACCCTTACGCTTCTTGAAAAAGTCCTTGAACCTTGTACCAAGGCTTTCCAGCCCGCCGGGAAGGAAGATCAAGAACAGAATCAATATAGTACCGAATATGGCCGGCCTTATCTCCAGCAGCGGACGGGACACTTCAAAAACGCTCTGCATCACCGCCACTCCCAGTATAGGACCCCAGAAGGTATTGGTACCTCCGACTACCACCCAGATAACGAGGTAAACCATGCTGATAATATCAAATACCCTCGGGTCTACGGCACCGATACGGTGCACAAGTAGGCCACCGGCAATACCGGCAAAAAAGGCCCCGGTAACCGCGGCAAGGAGCCTGTACCTTGGTACATTTATACCGACAGTCTCAGATAGCAAGGGGTCGGTGTGGATTCCCTTCCAGATATCACCTATCCGGGACCTGTCTATCCGGTACATAAGAAAGAGCATGCCGAACATGACGCCCATGGCCATGAAATAGTAAGGGATGGGTCTGCTGAAGTCGATCGCCGCCACTACCGGCGGATATGGGATATCTATTATACCCCGGGCACCCCCAAAGGGGGTATGAAACTTTATCCAGATCAGCCGCACGAACTCCCCAAGAGCATAAGAAGCAATAAAGAAGCCGAAGCCCTTTGTCCTGAGCAGCGGCTGCCAGATTCCGGCAGCAACAACACTGGCCATGACCCCACCAAGGGGTATACTCACCCAGACGGGTATGCCCAGATACTTGGCAAAGAGGCCGCTGGCATAGGCCCCGACGCCGAACAAAACGTAGTGGCAGAGCGACCAGTCGCCGGTGGTGTTAATAAGGCGATAGCTCTGGGCAAGGATGATATAGGTAAAGAAAAGAATAGCTACCTCAACCGGGTATCTTCCCATAAAAAACGGGATAATACAGAGCACTATGATAAGCGGTAACAGCCACCCCATCCTCTTTATATTGAAATTAAACTGCGACACGGCCCATCATCCCCTGTGGTCTTACTATGAGTACAGCCGCCATCATGGCAACCACAACCATATTTGCAACGACTGCATCGAAGATGGTGGTAACGAATGTGTGGGTGAAGCCAAAGAGGATAGAGGCAAGAACGGCTCCCTCAATACTCCCCATTCCACCTACAATTACCACGATAAAGGCGGGCAGGATAACCTGATGTCCCAAAACAGGCGTTACAGCATATATCGTCGACATCAGCCCACCGGCAAGTCCGGCAAGGGCACCGGCAATCCCCATTGCCAGTGCCGTTATCTTATTGATGCTTATACCCTGTAGCGAGGCAGCATCCGGGTCCTGGGCAACGGCACGGAGTGCCCGCCCCAGACGGAACCGGCGCATGAAGAATATGAGCCCGCCTATTGCAGCAACCGCGAAGGGTATGATGATTATCCTGGCAACATCTACGTCAGCACCAGCTATCGAAAACGCGGCCATCCATGGCTTGGGGATGTAACGCATCAGGCCCCAGCCATATACTTCTCCGCAGAATACCTGGATAATAAAGGCAAGGCCTGCAGCGGCCATAAAACCGGCGAGCACATTTCCCCGTGTAGGACGAAAAATACCGCGCTCAACCGCAAGGCCAAGACCCGCTACTATCGCTGCCCCTGCCGCAACAGCTGCCCAGTAGGGATAACCACCCAGGGCATACATGGCATACACCGTGTACGCACCCGCCATGAAAAATTCGCCATGGGCGTAATTTGCCATCTGCATTACGCCGAAGGCAAGGGAAAGCCCCACCGCTATCATAGCATACATACAACTTACTGCCGCAGCATTTGCTGCCGTTTGTAAAGCTGTCGTAAATTCCATACTCTCTTAGCCTTTCAACTAAAATCCAGTACAGTTAGCCTGGCAAACAACCCGGGGCGGCGTTACGTAACGCCGCCCCTTTCAAGATTTACTGTCGCTGGTAGTACATCTGGCCCTTATCTTCAACAACCGGGATAACAATATGCTTGATCGACTCAAACCAGTC
>Ga0209164_1001233_pt1 | contig 35343 bp, 30 predicted proteins | sample MTBNYHSulfiMetaG_FD_187458 | JGI IMG/M metagenome (GOLD analysis project Ga0209164, IMG submission 187458) | Enrichment culture microbial communities from rom New York Harbor, USA that are MTBE-degrading - MTBE-NYH (New York Harbor Sulfidogenic)... | ecosystem: Environmental > Aquatic > Marine >... | reverse complement strand
TTCTAAGGGCAAGGACGTCTTTCTGGCCAGGATGGATATCCCAAGCAAATTCTCGCAGCCCCATAGTTGGGATATCAACACTCGCGGGGGCAAACTGAGGCCCATGGCATGTCATGACAAACATGCTCCTTTCAGGGACTCTCCACGTGACCTTACTATCTGATATCACATGAATTTGTTGGGTTGTGTTATGAGCCACGTCTCTGCGCTGGCACCTCATTCGAAGGACTCTCCAGTTCATGGTTAGCGACCGTAAGATCTTGTGGTCTCCCACATTTGGAGAATCAAAGCCGGAGACCTACCAGATACCGCAGAGCGTGACGTCGCCGGTCTCTTCCCCTCCCTGTTCTCTGCGAGACTGAGCCCGTGTACTGGAAATGGGCATACTCCCTGAATCTCTTCCAATCCCCCGTCCATTCGAGTCCGCATTCCTTCCCGGTCCTGCCCACCCTCTGCCAGAAAGGATCGAAGACGTTCCATATAGGCTTCCCTGCATCCAGAGGCACGACGTCGAAGGCCAGCCCGAAGAGTTGTGCATGGAATGCCCGGTCTTGCATGGTTGACGATCCTGTTGGCCTCCGCCCCGACCGGGGGCATCCCTGCCAGTCGCCTCAGTGCATTGACCGCGGCAATATCTTTTCTTCCCTGGGCGTAGAGGACTGTCTGCTCCTCCATGGTGCGCAAGGTGCAGGCGACAAGGACATGCATTCCCTGTTCGGAAAAGCGGGAAAGGAACCTCCGGGCCACTGAGCAATCGGGTGGTATCAAGAACGGCTCTTGGCATGGTGGGCCTTGCGGGCTTGCCGGGTGGCCTTGACCGCATCTGCCATCACTTCGTCTTCGGGGATGTGGGCATAGGCTTTACGAATGGATTTGAGCGCACTTGAAAACCGCAGAGACAGAGCAGTCCGGTCGATCTCTTTATCCAGCAAACGCCAGAGCACCACTTTTTCCTGTTCCGGCAACCGGCGAACCGCCTGCTTGATATGTTCTATGGGTATTTCGAGGCTGACCGTGTTCACGGGAAAGGCCCTCTCTTTGTCAAGACACGTTGAAGGATAAAACCCAGTTCCTATGGTTGCAGTGTAGACCGATTGATCTCTGAATGTCAACATCCAAGGTTTCCGGCTGTCTGAGAAAAGTCCGAGAGATTAGAAAATGAATGGATATTTTGTAAAATCAGATAGTTAGCACCGATGACAGCGCCGAGTTGCGAAAGACGGGTTAAGAATTACAGTATTTCTGGAGGGCTTGGCGGTATGCCTGTGGAAATATGGGAAGGATGGGTCATCCGATTTGGGAAATGGACATTATCAGCCCTGATGCTGCTTATGACGCAAGGAGATATGTGAACCGCCCTGTCATCTCAGCATCGGGGGTGATGATGTCTATCGGTGCTTTCTGCAGAGGAGCCTATTTCCCGTCCGTCCCAAAGGCGAACCCTCTTTCAATGGCCTTCTGATTCTGGCCGAAGAACTTTTCCTTCCCCTTGAGGGCGCCTTGCATCCCCTTGATGGTCTCTTCCAGAGACAGCATCCCTGTTTTGGCGCAGACCGTCCCTATCATGACCATATTCCCCCCGCGCTCTGATCCTGCCTCGCGCGCCAACTCCAGGGTAGGCACCGAGATGACCTGGATATCCGTGCGGGAGGGCTTTTCCTCAAACAGAGAGGTGTTTAGAAAAACAGTTCCTCCCTCAATGATGGTGGATTCAAATTTCTGGAGAGAGGGGAAGTTCATGGCCACCACGATGTCCGGGTTGGACGCTACCGGGGATGCAATCTTTTTGTCGGACAGGGTGACCGTGCAGTTGGCGGTTCCGCCCCGCATCTCAGCGCCGTAAGAGGGAAAATACGTTACATTGAGTCCTTTGTGCATGGCCCCGTGGCTCAGCACATACCCCATGAGGAGGACGCCCTGGCCCCCGAAGCCTGCAAATGTTGTTCTGGTAATCATTTCTTGTCCTCGTATCCGGTAATATCCTTGATAACGCCCAACGGGTAGGTCTTCACCATCTCCTTGGCCACCCAGTCCCATGCGGCCTTGGGGGTCATCTTCCAATTCGTGGGGCATGGGGAGAGAAGTTCCACCAGGGCGAAGCCCAGGTCGTCCAACTGGCACTGGAAGGCCTTTTTAATGGCCTTCTTGGCCTTTCGGATCTCCTTGACCGAGTCCAGGGCGCAGCGCTCGACAAACACCACGCCGTCGCTGACGGCCAACATGCGGGATATGTCGATAGGGCTGCCGTGGAGACGCGGGTCCCGGCCCCCGGGGGCCGTGGTTGCGTTCTGACCTAAAACGGTGGTAGGCGCCATCTGGCCGCCGGTCATGCCATAGATCGCGTTGTTAATAAAGATAGTGGAAATCCTCTCGCCGCGGTTAGCTGCATGAATCGTCTCGGCTGTGCCGATGGCGGCCAGGTCCCCGTCACCCTGGTAGGTGAGGACGAACTTGTCCGGATGGACCCGCTTGATGCCGGTGGCGACTGCCAGGGCCCTTCCGTGCGGGGCCTCAACCATGTCGAAATTAAAGTAGTTGTAGGCCAGGACCGCGCAGCCCACGGGCGGGACTCCGATGGTCTTTTCGCGAAGCCCTAACTCATCCAGACACTCGGCCACCAGTCTGTGCGCCACGGAGTGGCCGCACCCTGGGCAGTAGTGATTTGGCGTATCCTTCAGGGATTCCGGCCTCCCGAATATTTTCGTGTATTCAATTTGTTCGCTCATACGTCGATCCTCCGGCCCACGATTCCGTCGCCTTTGACGGCCGATCGGATAAACCCGGCCACCTCTGCCGGGGTGGGAATGATTCCTCCTGGAAGGCCATGGAAATAGATCTCGGCCCTCTCGCCCACGGAGAGGATGACATCTTCCACCATCTGGCCCATGCATAATTCAAATACTGCGATCTTGGGGACCTTTTTGGAAAGCTCCCTGAGGGCAGGGAGGGGAAAGGGCCACAGGGTGATCGGTCTGAACAGGCCCGCACGGATCCCCTCGGCCTTGAGTTCTTCAGTGGCGCTTTCGGCGATACGGGCCGCCGTGCCGTAGGCCACGACAACGACCTCGGCATCTTCTGTTTGTTTTGTCTCCCATCTCAGCTCTTCGGCCGCTATGCGGTCATATTTCTCCTGGAGATGGAGATTGTGCTTGTAGAGCTCACCCTGCTGACCCAGGAGCATGGAATAGATGGCCCTCGGTGCGCGGCCTTTGCAGCCGTCCAGGATCCAATCCTTTTTGGGCAGATCCGCCAGATCGATGAAATCGGGAAAGACCACCGGCTCCATCACCTGTCCCATCAGGCCGTCCCCCAAGATCATGACCGGGTTGCGGTATTTGTCGGCCAGATCAAAGGCCGCAAATGTGAGGTCAACCAGTTCCTGACCCCCGGCCGGCGCCAGTACGGGCGTCCGGTAGTCGCCGTGGCCGCCGCCCCGGGTAGCCTGAAAGTAATCGGCCGCCGAGGGGGCGATATTCCCGAGCCCGGGCCCGCCGCGCATCATGTTGATGATGACCGCGGGAAGCTCCATGCCCGCCATGTACGAGATCCCCTCCTGCTTGAGGGAGATCCCCGGCGACGACGAGGATGTCATGGCCCTTCCTCCGGCAACCGAGGCGCCGAGAACCATGTTGATGGACGCCACCTCGCTCTCGCCCTGGATAAAGGTACCGCCCACGTCCAGCATCCGGGCGGATAAATATTCCGGAAGTTCATTTTGCGGGGTAATGGGATAGCCGAAGTAGTAACGGCATCCGGCGCGAACCGCCGCTTCTCCCACTGTTTGGGATCCGTTCATTAACATTTTTTCACTTGGCACGATACACCTCGATAGCTACATCCGGGCAGACCGTTGCGCACTGGGCACACCCAGTGCAGCCCTTCTCGCCCTCATTGACGGTTTCCTTGAACCGGGCCGGAGAGTAGCCCTTTTTATTGAGCGACGCGTCGACTTCGATTCTGTTGTTGGGACAGGCGTCGATGCACAGATGACACCCCTTGCACCGTTCCCTGTCGATAACAATCTTTCCTCTTTTTGTATTTTTAGCCATGTCCTTTGTACCATTTCCCTGTTGATTTCCCTTATTCGAACGCCCCTGCGGATCTCAGACGGAAAGGACCTTCGAAATTTGGGAATTGCGAATTGAGACCCCGCAAAAATTCAGAAAACCGGTCTCTCACAAGGGGAACATCATCCACAATAGGGCAGGATCTCGAGAAGTTTTAAGAATGCCCCTTCAACCGATTGAATGAAATACGACATTCAGCCAGCGTCTCGATGCCATACTGCTGAGGATTCATGGGCCCTGCGTGAACCGGGGGAGTCCGTTATGGATGCCTGAAAAACTATAAATATTATTTACACATCTATTATCTGTCAAGATTTTTTTTAGTATTTTTCACGCGCTTCCTCTTGACCCGGGCGAATCAGCCTATCCTTCAAAAGAGACTATCCTTCCCCTCTTCGGGGCACCACGCATATGAATTCAAAGGATTCATTGCCCCGGTTTTTGAAGCAATGGGGCTGGTTGTCGTGAATATACACGTAATCCCCGGGTACCAACGGATGTTCCTCGCCTTCCGGATCAATGACGATCCCCTCTCCCGTTTCCACCCTGACCAGGTGAGGAAAATCGTGGTAATGATGCGGACTCGATCCCCCCGGGGCCACTCTGAAATAGCGCAGAACAATTTCTCCGGATCCATCGTCCGGCCCGATAACGATCTGCTTGGTGATGCTGTCATAACCTGTCATGTCTGCAAAAGGGGTGTCGGCAAGTTTCTTGATGATCATGGTTTTCTCCAATCCATATATGTAAAAGTCTTCGAGGGCCTTCCATTCATGATATTCATATCCGCTCAAACGCTGGTCCATCCAGAGGAGAATCACGTCTTCCTGTGGCCGGATCGTTTGTCAGCGGAGTTCCTGAGTGTCTAAGGAAATGATGATTCAACTGGCCATCGTATTCTGGATGATATTGTGCCGGAATGTCAAGAAGATCATCGAAGAAGCGACTAAACGGATACGCCGGTCCGACTCCATATCGCGCCTGTCGTCTTCCCTGAGTCTGCCATTCACATAAAAAATGCGCTTGAAGGGCACCTGAAACAGGAGGTTCGCGGGTAAGAAAATCTTGCCTCCTCGTTTCCATCGGGCTACAATGAGAGGCATCGATGTTGAGTCTGGAGGGTGAAGACATGAAATTCATAGTGTATCACATTCATCTGTTTGTGCTTATGGTCTTTCTGCTGGCGTCATGCGGTACGGTCCCTGTGACCGGGAGGAAACAGCTGGCCCTGATCCCCAGTTCGACCATGCTTTCCATGAGTTTTCAGCAATATGATGCCTTTCTAAAGGAAAATAGGCTCAGTACGAATCAGGAACAGGCTCAAATGGTCAAGCGGGTCGGGGGCAGGATCCAGAGGGCCGTGGAACAGTATATGGCCGACAACAACCTCTCCCATACCCTGAAGGACTACCGTTGGGAATTCAACCTGGTGGAGAGTTCGGAGGTCAATGCCTGGTGCATGCCCGGCGGCAAGGTGGTCGTTTATTCGGGGATCCTCCCTATAACCCAGGACGAGGCCGGATTGGCCGTGGTGATGGGTCACGAGATCGCCCATGCAGTCGCGCGGCACGGGGATGAGCGAATGAGCCAGGGCCTGATCGTCCAGACCGGCGGAATGGCCCTGTCCGCGGCCCTGGCCAGCAGGCCGGAGACCACCCGGCAGCTCTGGATGACCGCCTTCGGTCTGGGCGCTTCTGTAGGGATGATTCTCCCCTACAGTCGTCTGCACGAAAACGAGGCAGACCGTCTTGGACTGATATTCATGGCCATGGCCGGATATGACCCCCGTGTGGCGGTTCAGTTCTGGGAACGGATGTCCCAACAAAAAAAGGGTTCCGCTCCGCCCGAATTTCTGAGCACCCACCCGGCCGATGAGACTCGAATTCAAAACATCAGGGATCGGATCCCCGAGGCAATGAAATATTATCGGCAGGCAGGCCGATAGATTGACAATCGAAAACGCCCCACCAGCAACGGGCAACAGAGGCCGTTCATCAGAAATTGGGAGTCAGTGGCCAGAAGACGGAATCCCCAGCATCCGGTAACGAGCAGCTATCATTTCATGCAAGTTGTCATACCCCTTGCTTTGTGGTAATGGACGGGTGGACTGTTTAGAGTGAAGTGAAGGAGGAAACCTACCATTAGGCCCCGATACCCTCTAAGACCCGTTGTTGTGTGTGCGATCATCGTCCTGTATCTGCTCCTGAGTGGGGACAGTCTCTTTGCAGGCAGCCTGCCGACGAAGAGGGGGTTGGTGGATGATGACACGATTCCCTGGGATATCACTGCCAAGTCTCTGACATACAATGAAAAAGAAGGCACTTACCTCGCAGAAGGGGATGTGGTGATTACAAAGGCAGGGCAGACCCTCTTCACGCAGTATGCCGAGTTCAATGTAAAGACGGGGATCGCCAAGGTTTCCGGCGGGTTGCGGTTGGAGACAGAAGGGGACGTGGTTACCGGCAGGGAAGGGACCTTCAATCTCAACACCCAGACCGGAGAAATCGTGGACGCATCTCTCTTCCTGAGGGCCAATCACTATTACATCCGGGGGAGCCGCATGCAGAAGGTGGGGGAGGATACCTATGTGGTTCAGGAATGCAGCTTGACGACCTGCGATGGCGTCCATCCGGACTGGACCATCACCGGGTCCGAGGTCAAGGTGACCATCGAGGGCTACGGCACGGTCAAACATGCTGCATTTCGGGTAAAAGACCTCCCTATCGTCTATGTCCCTTACATGATCTTTCCTGCCAAGACCAAACGCCAGTCCGGCCTCCTTCCTCCCGGTTTAGGCTATTCCACACGCAACGGCGGCGAATTTGAAATCCCTTTTTACTGGGCGATCTCGGACCAGACCGATGCGACCTTTTATAGCCGCTACATGACCAGCCGGGGATATATGCAGGGCGCGGAATTCCGTTATATTGAAGGTGAGAATTCAAAGGGCGTCCTGGAGTTCGATATCCTATCGGATAAAGAAACAGCAAAGGATATGACCGACCGGGATGCCCTGGAGATCAGTCCATTCGCTCGCACCAACAGCACGCGGTACTGGCTGAGAGGCAGGGCCGACCAGGATCTCCCTCTCAATGTGGCGGCGCGTCTCGACGCGGATTATGTCAGCGATCAGGACTATCTGAGGGAATTTGAAGAGAAACTCTTGGGATTTTCTTCAAGGGAGGACCTGGCCGAGGTATCCCATCGTCCGTTTGAGGAAAAGCGGTCTCCCACACGGAGATCCGCTCTCAGGCTCAGTCGGGACGGCGAGTCGTACAGCTTGCAGGGAATCGGAAGCTATTACCAGCCGGTGGGAGATCCCGACGACGACAAGAAGACACAGGAACCTGTTGGGGGCCTCAATTTCACGCTTCTCCCCGAGCAGATCAAAAGGTGGCCCATATTTTTCAATCTCGAATCCAGTTACGATTACGTCTGGAGCGATGAGGCAAACAAGGGTCACAGCATTTCCATCTCTCCCCAGGTAAACTTCCCTTTCTGGCTCGGACCCTATGTCCAGTTCGAGCCTTCTTTCAGTTATACGTATAACGGCCTCTGGGCGAGCGACAACCAAGGGAAGAAAGACAACCAGTACCAGACAGCTTATGAGGCAGGCGCGAGGCTGGCCACCAATGCAGAACGGGTCTATGACCTTCAGTGGTTTAATGCCAGGAAGTTACGGCACAAGATCTCTCCGGTGCTCACCTACCAGTACCGGGGATACCATACCAACGGGGACGGGACCCCCTGGTTTTCTCCGGTCGACAGGGGCGGATACGAGAATCCGTGGTTTGATTCCATCTACCAGGATGACGCTGAGGATAAGGGCAGAAACCGTATCGCCTTTGCCCTCGAAAATTTCCTGGACGCCCGTTTCGAAGACAAGAAGGGGAACGTCACCTACCGTCAGTGGGGCACATTTAAACTCTATCAGGGATATGACATTGACACTGAGATCCAGGAAAATGAAGACCGACCGTTCACCCCGCTCATGGCGGAACTGATTGTAAGACCCTTTTCGTTTCTTGACCTGCGGGGCAGCGCGGGGTGGGATCACTATGACCATGCCTTCTCTCGGTCAACCCTCTCCGGGGGCGTCTCTGTGAGCCGGGCGGGCGGGCGGACGGATTTCTACGAGGTGAACTACCAGTATTATAAAGACGCTCGAGACGGCCAGACAAACGTCAACTTCCGCGCCGACGTGAACATTGTCCACGGCTTCTCGGTTGGAGCTTCCTTTCAAAGGGATATCGAGGCGGGGCAGACCATTTCAAGCGCCGGCTGGGCAGGGTACCAGAGTCAGTGTTGGGGCGTCAAGTTAGGGGCTGCAAAGGAGGACGGCGATACCCGTGTCATGGTTCTCATAAATCTGGTCGGGTTGGGGGGGACAGGAGACTGGTAGGGAGTTTAGGCTCTTCATTCGGGACGATGGACAGGAGATCCTGCCCCGGCCTCTTGAGGACCATCACCGGAGATTTTTGAGGAAAAGACGATGCGGATTCAACCAGAATGCATCCCGTGCATATTGACCATGTCGATCACCGCCATCAGGAAACTGCGAATCAAAGATGACGCTGCAAGAGAATTGGTTGCCAAGGTACTGGATATCCCCTCTATGAGGGGCCGGTCGTGGGATGTCACCAGCCCCGAGGTCCTTGAGGGGGTGATGCATCTGATGATGGATGCGACCGGGACCGTGGATCCTTTTCATGAGGTTAAGGCCCTTCAGAACAGACGGATTGCGGAGATCGTTCCGTTTCTAAGGAACATACTGAAAGAGGCCCCGGATCCGCTTCATACGGCCGTAAAACTGGCCATCCTTGGCAATACCATCGATCTCATGATGGGCGACCGGCCCACGGATATTGAAAATTCCGTTGCCGAGAAATTGAAAGAGCCTGTCTCCGAAACCGCGTACCAGGAATTCCGAAGGCGGCTGCACGAATGTCGCTCCCTGGTCTATCTGGGAGACAACGCAGGCGAAATTGTATTTGACAGACTCCTCATGGAGACCGTCCGGGAACTGCACGCTCCGGACATTGTCTTTATCGTCAGGAGCGTGCCTACACTCAATGATGCGACCCTCAATGAGGCTCGATCCGTGGGGATCCAAGAGATTGCGACGATTGTCGAGAACGGCATCGACGGGCCCTGTCCGGGAACGGTCCTCCGCAGGTGTTCACAAGAGGTGATGGGACTGATCAACCATGCCGACATGATCATCTCAAAGGGCGGGGGCAATTTCGATGCGCTGGAAGAGGAAAAGGGGGCGGTAAGAGACAAGATCACCTTTATGCTCCTCTCAAAATGCGCCCCCTACTGCAACCTTTTCGGCGTAAATCTTCACCAGCCCATATTGGCCCACCTCGGGGAGGGATATTCGGGAACTCCGACAAAGCCCCACCCCTTCAGGCAGTAATCTGGATCAGGGATATTCGATCCTGCTGAACGGCCTCAGCCGTGATGTATCCAGCCGAAACCACAACCCTAACAGGTCCAGCCCAGAGCCAAGGACGTTCTGCCCTTTTTCCAAGCAACTCATCTGAAGCTCACCAACCGGCCACTACTTGATCTCAAACAGGTTCCCGTCAAAGTCCTGTATAAAACAGAGTTTCCATTCTTCCCTGAGAATAAGATTGACGGGCAACCCAGCCGACCGGCATGCTGCTATGAAGGCCTCCCGGTCTTCCACCTGCAGGCAGATGTGGGCGATGGGCGAGCTGTTCGGTGGAATACGTTCCGTCACAAACACCTCTATGGCGAATGCCTCATTTCCGTAAAGGATCAGCGGACACTCCACCTCTAACCCGAATATCTTCATGGCCAGATCACGGGTCAGTCGAGAGGCCTTGATCTTTTTCAGTTTCAAGATGCCTTCGTAGAATCGGGCTGCATTTTTCTGCGAACGGGCAACCAAGGCCACATGGTTCAGTTTCATGATTTTTCCTATATGTATGTAAGTTGTTCACAGTCCCTTAAAATGAACATAGGACTGATACGGCTTCAGATTCGTTACTCCTCTTGTCTGCAATGACCGGGGCCGGATCATACACCGCGGCACTGGCGACCCGGAATGGATTCGCCCGATCCTGGTGGAGAGGATTGCCCCGTTTATTCCCAGCCCTGGTGAATATCAGATCGACCCTTGTCCGGTTTCTCCTTTTCCGGCTCGATTAAACGGCGACTCCCCGTGTCCCAGAGGAAGGTCCTTGGAGATGGAGACATAGAAGGTGCTCCCCCCCTCCACGACCGGTTCTACCCAGGCCAGGCCCCCGTGTCTTTCGGCCATTTCCTTTACAATGGCAAGACCCAGGCCGGTCCCCTGAACCCCTTGGGAATCCTTCCTGCGCATAAAGACCCCAAAGATCTTCTGTGCGTCCTCTCCCTTTATCCCGGGGCCGTTGTCCTCTACAAAGAAGAGGTGATGGTCTTCCTCCTCGCGGTAGCCGATGCGAATGTGACTCAGGGCCGTTCCACCGTACTTGAGTGCATTGTCCACGAGATTTCGGAGAATCCTGGAAAGGGAAAGCCGATCCGCATTAAGGGGAGGGATGCGGTCCGGTTCCTGCCAGTCGATTTGACGAACCTGAAGGTGGGGAGAGAAATCCTCCTGAATCCTGTGGAGGATCTCCTTGACGTCTATTGTTTCCACGTTGAGAGGGAGTTCTTTGGCTGCGATAAAATGGTTGATCTGGTCCACCAGTGTGGCGATCTGCTCCGAGGCGGCCGCGATCTGATCACAGTAATGCCTCCCTGTTTCGTCTAGGGACGCCCGGTATCGTTCCGCTAACCGCTTTGCAAATCCATAGGCCCCAATGGCCGGTCCCTTGAGATCGTGCGAAACGGAATAGGCGAAAAACTTCAGGCTTTCCGTGCTCTCCTTAAGTTCCTGCTCCATTTTCTTTCGGTCGGTGATATCGAGGATCATGGCCTGTTTGGACATGGTGCCGTCTGCATGAAAAATGGGTGTATTTACGACATAATGCCACCGGTTGTCCTTGGGACTGAGGACCTCCCACCGGACGCTCTCCCCTTTGAAAACCCGTTCATTGACGCACCAGGGGCACACGGCGTCCAGATCGTGAATGGCCCTGTAGCAGAGTTCCCCTGTAGCGTCGCGGCCTGTGCGCTCGATGAACCGCTGGTTCATGAACTCCACCCGGTAATCCCTGGAACAGATGTATATCAGTCCGTCGAATGCCTCCACCATGGCCCTGTAATGGGCCTCCCTGTCCTGCAAGGCCTTTTCCGCCTTCTTTTGTTCGGTGACATCCCGGATGATTCCCTGGTACCCCTGCACCGACCCGTCCTCCGACCGTCGTACGGAAGAGGTCAGGAGGCAATCGATCTTTGTGCCGTCTTTTCTGTGAAACGCGACGGGATAGTTCCGGAGAAACCCGCTGCCCTCCACCTCTTCCTGGAAGATCTGCCGATCCTTCGGGTCGCAGTACAACTGGCAAACATTAAAACCGCCGAGCAACTCCTCTCGGGTGTAGCCAAAAAGCGCTATCAAGGCGGGATTCGCATCCAGAAAGGTCCCTTCCCTGCTGGTTATATAAACTGCATCCACGGATTGTTCAAAAAGGGTCCGGTATTTTTTTTCGCTCTCTCTCAGGGCGAGGTCCGCTCTTTTTGAGAGGGTGATGTCTTTGGCCACCCCCTGTATGGCGTAGGGTTTCCCCTTCTGGTAGATGAGAGAAACATCCACCTCGACCCATAGGGTATTTCCATCTTTTGTCCTGATGCTGTATTCCTTCACCTCTCTTGATGCGCCGTCCTTCAGGATCTCCGAGATCCTTGAATAGGCGGTCCGGGCTTGGGTCGCACCCAGCACCGATTGCAGGTTCAGCGAGAGAAACTCTTCCTTTGTGTACCCGAGCAAATCGAGGGCTGCCTCGTTGGCATCCAGGAATTTCCCTTCCAGATCGTGCAGATAAATGCCATAAATGGATCGATCGAAAAGCGCCCTGTACCGGGCTTCCATCTCCTGAAACCGTTCCTTCAGTCGTTCATGCTGCAGTTGCAGTGTCTCCGTCTGGGCGGTCTTGAAGCGAAGGTCTTGTTGCTCGTGGATCATATCGGCTACCTCCTTGGCCTGCGGAAGGGGCTTGGCGTCTTACCGGCCTCAGGGGCAGGCCGCCGACGGGTCCTCTTAAAAATGAGAGGTGAGGTGGATGTGGCATGTCGTAGAAAAATTATAGAAGAGATTGCCTTGGGGCGCAAGATAAATGCGTGCGACCCAGACGGATGGCGTGTCTGACGAAATCCGGGCACCTTGCTGCGAAAAGGCGGATGTTCCTTCATGCGGCAGGAACATGCATGCGACACCGCCTTTTCCCTTAAACGCCTCCTCAAATATTTTGTGAGATCTCCAAAGAGGTCACATCGGTGCGGTGTGAAACGGGTTGCCGTATCCCACCAGTAGGACAAAAATTCCCCGGATTCTAAAGTGGGGGAAAAACCCCTTGACAACGGTCGGGGCCTCAGTTATATTTTGTTGAAATAATTTGAGTTGAAATAGTTTTAGGACAACTGATAATTCCGGATTGTTTTTAGCAGCACTAAAAATGGCGAGTTTCCATTTTTCAAAGACCGAAAACGATCCCATCCGTTTTTAACGGAATAACAGACTCAATTTCAGAAAGGAGTTTATTATGTGCGGCATTGCCGGTTGTATCGGCGCAAGGGACACAAAAACCATCACTCGCATGTTAGATGCCCTTCCCCATCGCGGGCCCAACGATCGGGGCATACACGAACACGAGGGCGGTGTGTTCGGTCATACCCGACTCTCCATCGTGGACGTGGCGATGGGACACCAACCGATCCTGGCCAAGGGCGGCAGTCAGGGGATCATCTGTAACGGCGAGATCTATAATTTCCGCAAACTTCGAACGCGGCTGTCTCCTCAGCACCGCTTCAAGACCAAGTCGGATTCTGAGGTGATCCTGCATCTCTACCAGGAGAAGGGCCCGGAATGCGTCAAGGAACTGGACGGCATGTTTGCCTTTGCCATTTTTGACGGCGACAGTTTAATGATGGCCAGAGACCCGATCGGGATCAAGCCCCTGTATTACGGATATAAAGGCGGAAACCTCTATTTTTCGTCGGAACTGGGCGCCATGAGCCTGGCCGGCCTGGACATGGTGCATGAATTCCCTGCAGGCCACTATTATACGCCTGAGAAAGGATTTGTTCAATACTATAAAATCCCGGAGATTGAGGACCATCTCCTGACGGATATCGATGAGACGGCTGAAATCATCCGGGAGACCTTTATCAAGGCCGTCAAGAAAAGACTGCTGGCCGATCCCGAGGTGCCGGTGGGATCTTTTTGCAGCGGCGGCCTGGACAGCAGTTTGGTGGCGGCTATCGCCGCCGATGAAATTCCGAACCTTCATACCTTTGTGGTGGGAATGGAGGATGATTTCGGCGATGTGAGCGATGATGTGAAGGCGGCCCGAATTGCGGCCAGGCATATCGGATCCACGCACCACGAACTCCTTTTTACTGAAGCGGAGTACTGCGAAGCGCTTCCCCTCGTCATCAAGAAACTTGAGAGTTACGATCCGTCGCTGGTGCGGTGTGCCGTGCCCTGCTATTTCACCTGCAAACTGGCCGCGGATTACGTCACCGTCGTCCTGACCGGTGAGGGCGCGGACGAGATATTTGCGGGTTACCATTACATGAAGCATTTCCCTTTTGACAAACTCAATCCGGAGGCCAGACGGTGCATCGGAAACCTGCACAACATCAACCTTCAGAGGGCCGACCGAATGGGCATGTTTTTCAGCCTCGAATTGCGGGTGCCGTTTCTGGATGAGGCAATGGTGGATCTCTCCATGAAGATCCCGCCTGAATTGAAGATACGGGAGCACAACGGGGCCAAGATCGAGAAGTGGATTCTGCGCAAGGCCTTTGAAGACACGAATTACCTTCCCGATGACATCCTTTGGCGATATAAGGTGCAGTACACCCAAGGGGCCGGATGCGAGAGCCTTGGGGAAAAATTGGCCCACAAGGAGATGAGCCAGGAGGAATTCGAACGCATCAAGGCGGAGAATCCCAGGGCCACCATCAACAGCAGGGAGGCGGCCTATTATTTTAAGATCTTCCGGCAGTTCCATCCCCAGGACTCCATCCTGAGCTCCATCGGGATCTGGACAGGATTTGATTTTGCCGAAGAAAGAGAACATGTGACGGGTACAATAGACGGTGACCTGATGCATGACCATAAGGAAGAGGAAAAGATCAAAGAGAGTCGCGCCGCTTAAGGGGGAAGGTTTAAAGGTTCAGCAGAACCCCTTTGGAAGGAATCCTTCCACAGGGGTTCTTGAATGAGAGATCAAGTGATCTTTATCCAGAACATCTTGGAAACATTAGGCCCAGGATTCTTCCACTGGGACGGCATGTCCGTGGTGAGATAGATCACATCACCGGCGCGGACAGTGTAAACACCTTCGGCCAGTTTTATCTGAAGCGTCCCTGCAAGCACATACCCCAGCTCTTCCCCTTTATGGATAAAAAAATGGGAGAGGCATTTTTGGGGGGGAATCTCAACCAGGTAGGGTTCGGCCCGGGCCTCAAGATCCTCTGGGGCCAGAAGTCTGGCGGCGATACTCCCCGCGGGCAGGTTTGGAAGCTTTACCTCAATGGCATCGCCGGCCTGGAAGATGGTTCGTTTGGTGACTTCTCTTGATTCCTGGAAAAATGAACTCACTGGCACGGCAAGTACTTCCGCCATTTTCAACAAGGCGGGCAAAGATGGGTAGATCAGGTTGCTCTCTACCTGGGATATGGTGCTGGAGGTGACGCCCACCAGCTTGGCCAGCTCAGTCTGAGAGAGGCCTCTCTTTTTTCGAAGCGATTTCAGTCGCACACCGAGATCGATTTGGCGGCTGGTCCGTTTGTCCGTTTCAAACTGGACGTTGAGGTCCTTACTCCAGTAATGGTGCGGCGTGCTGAGGTGATCCGTGTGTCGCTCTTCCGCCTTTAAAATGGTCAGTGATGTGGTCCCCCGCTTTACGGAAAGCGCAATGGCCACCTGGGCGATCTGGTTGATTTTGGCCCTTAGCCGGCGCGAATGGGCCTGCTTTTCCATTACCCAATAGGCGATGGTGTTTAATTCATACAACCTGGGGCACGAGTGGGAATAGAAGCCCGCAATATGCGCTTCCCCTCCCCACAATTCCTGCATGCCGGTGAGGCTCTCAAACACAAAGCGGGTATCATTTTTCAGGGCGTCAAACAGCGCATAAAAAGCCTCCCTGAATTTTGCCATATCCTGCGGCTCTTTCATCTGCACAATCCGGCACCGCGGCGCAGGCGCTTTATCATCATAGAATTTGCGAAATACATCCGAACCCGCCCCTTTGCCGTAAGTAAAACAATCCAGTATCGTCAGGTTCCTACTGTCCGCCAATGCCCCCAGTTTTTCCAACAGATTCCTTGGAGACCGGTCGAAACTCACATAGATGACCGGCTTTTCCTGTGCCAGAGAGGTCTGGATAAAGTTGATGTAAAAGAGCGACGCAAGGCTTCCCGCATCGTCATACCACACCACATTATCCCCGATAAACAGCCCCCCCAGGAGCCGGTCCAACTCACCGACCCCTGAAGATACCCTCTCCCTTTCCATTTCCATATCACCCCCTATTTCAAGTTCTCCTTCAGAAATCCTCTTGCGACATCTGCTGGGCACATCTTCTTTCCATCGACCTCGAAGTTAAGACGCTGCATGGCGGCGTTGTCGAGCATACACCCAAGGAGGGATAACGCCGCGCCCAACAGCAGGGCCTCGAAGATGTCATGGGTCACAAAGACAATGGTCTTTTTGAACTCCTTTTTAAGTGTGAGCAATTCCTGCTCCAGCGATTCACAGTTGAGGGCATCCAGTGCCCCGAAGGGTTCATCCATGAGGAGATAGGCAGGGTCGGCGGCCAGTGCCCGGGCCACGCCCACCCGCTGCTGCTGTCCCCCTGAGAGTTCGTCCGGGAACCGGGCGGCAAATTCCTGTGAAGGGAGACCCACAAGTTTCAGGAGTCAGTGGACACGCTCTTTCCTTTTTTGGATGGACCAGCCTAAGAGACGGGGAACGACTCCCACGTTCTGGCCCACGGTCATGTGGGGGAAAAGGCCGATCCCTTGAAACAAATAGCCAATTTTCCGACGCAATAGGACCGGGTCTTGCGTCATGATATCTTCCCCGCCCACCTCGATGGTTCCAGCGGTCGGTTCCATGAGCCGGTTGATCATCTTGAGAGTGGTGGTCTTGCCGCAGTCCGATGACCCAAGAAGGACCAGGGTCTCTCCTGGTTCCACCCTCAGAGAGAGATCCTTTACTGCATAGGAATAGCCGTTGTCAAACGACTTGGAAACCTGCGTCAATCGGATCATAGACGCTCCTTTCAGGGTTTCGGCCAATTATTTTGTTGCCCGGGAATCTCTTTTTATGATAACAGACGGTTAAATCCGTTTTTCATAGGTGACCGATGATGTCTCAAGAGAATAGTGACGTATCCGGCGAAAGCCCTGAAGATATTCACACGATACGCACCAAAGAGATCATTTATGCCATCCGCAGGTTGATGCAGGCGGGGGAGCATTATACCAAGGAGCTGGACAAGGTTTACAATGTCAGCGCGGCCCAGATCAACTGCCTGATCGCCCTTCGCGAAAATGGTCCCCTTTCTCCCTCCCAGATTGCCAGGCACGTGATGGTCAATTCCAGCACGGTTACCGGCATTATCGATCGACTGGAGAAAAAAGGCCTTGTGCAGCGGCTGAGAGTGTCCCACGACCGCCGGGTGATTACGGTGGAGCTGACCAAGAACGGCAAGATATTGGCTGAAAATGCTCCGCCGCCCATACAGCACAAGATTATTGACGGACTCAACAAACTCTCTCCCACTGAAATCGACCATATGGCCCTGACCCTCAAACGGCTTATCGACATGCTGGATGTGCAGGATCTGGACGTCACGTAGCATCGAGCACGTAGCACGGAGCAGGGGGCACGGAGCAGGCGCATGGCGCTTGCCCTCCGCCTCCCGTCCTCCGTCCCTGATAACCGATAACTGACAACTTCCCTCCCCCTTTCAGCTTTGAGCTTCCAGCTTACTGATTATCCCCAATAATTTAAATAAATTAAAACAGAATCTAAGATTTCCTTGACACACGATGTTGTTTGGTATATGATTATTTCAGTTCAAATAACATGTTATGATATCATATCGTGTCGCATGGTATCAAATCAAAACAGAAAGAACCTGAAGAAATTTTATGTTTACTAATTGATGGCGACGTCCGGAAGCGGGCGCGTTGGGTGGTGCCCCGGCTCAGGATCGGGTTCTCATAACCATTCAAAAGGAGAAAACAATGAATACGGAACAGGTGGAAGCATCCAAGGCGGCTTTTGGCCACGACACCGTGGAAATGCTGCTCAAATCGCACCAGGATGCCTTGTGGATATTGGAGAATCTGGGCGTCGGCTGCACGCAGCCGGAGATTCAACAGGTGTTTGAGGGGCTTGCGGCCGATGGTGAGGCCGTTGTTTATGATAACCGGATTTTTGTAACGTCCGGGCTGGTTGAAAGATGCCTGGAGACGGTCCCGGGGGTATCCGACTTCTTTGTACCCCGAAACAGCTTTTTCATCGGGGGCACGGCCCCCTATGTCTACGACGATGAGAAAGGAACGGGTGGCATTTTTCCCACCCCTGAACATGCCGAACGCATTGCACAGATTGCCGATGCCCATGAGCCTGTAGCCGGGATGGGCAGGGGCATTAAGCTGAAAGACGAGGTCATGCAGATGAATATCATGGCCGAGAATTGCAGCAAACCCCTCTATTTTGCGGTGACCTCGGATGAGTCCCTGGAGAGGGCCAGTGAGATATATGCAGAACGAAAGGATATCATGGTCGTGTTTTGCCTCACGCGGCCCCCGCTGGAGGTGAATGAGAACTTCTCCGACCATTTTGTCAAGGTCGTGAAAGCGGGCCTTCCGGTCTTTATCTCGGCCATGCCCATGGCCGGCATCAGTGCGCCCTATTGTTACAACGGGGTGCTCTCCATGACCCATGCCGAGGTCCTCTTCGGCCTCTGTGCGGCCCAGTTGCTCAATCCCGGCGCAACTTGCGTCCATGCGGGCTATCCCACCATTGCAGACCCGAGCATTGAATACAATCCCAATTACGGGCTGGTCAGCCACAATCTCTTGAACATTCTTATGGCCCATTTAAACCTCATGCTGGATATCCCCTCCTTTCAGAGCGCCGGGACCACCCATGAAGAGGATCCCACGGAAAAGGCCTATACAGATGCGCGGATGGGGCAGGCCCTCTGTAAGAAGTACGGGGTCCACATGATCCGGCATCCCTTTGCCTTTCTCAGATACCTGATCGATTTCTCCTTTGAGAAACTGGAAAAATGCATCCATATCGCCCAGGAGGTGACCCCTGACGATGCGCCGGAGATAGAAATGCCGGTGTATGATGATCGCGGCATGGATTCGATCAGAAATATCGGTCTGGGGATGTACATGGAAGACCCCCTCACCACGGCCAACCTGGGCAGGATTTTCGTCAATTAACATGAAATTTTGTTGAACTGTCTGCCGGTTTACAGCGAGTCGGCAGTCTTTCGAATCCGTCTTCTGTTACGGGACCATCACTATTTTTCGAGGTTTTTCAAATGGCAAGTATTTGCGGAATCATATCGCAGCATGGAAAAATTGAAGAGGACAGCACCAAGCCGCTGGGCAAGATGATCAAGCTGACGCGGCATCGGGGTCCGGACAATGTCCACGTCAGAACGCTCCCCGACCATCGGGGGGCCGTCGGGGCATGTGAGATCAATCTGACCCCCAGGACCACCCACTGTACGTCCATCAACAATGATCCTCCCTATATCCTCTTTGATGGAGAGCTCTATAATGACAGACCGGAAGGCCAGAGCGACCTGGATCTGTTTATAGAATACTGGGAGAAATATGAACGGGGGTGTTTTTCACGGCTGGACGGGAGTTTTGTCTGCGCAGTGGTGGAAAAGGATGAAGAGGTCATCCTTGCGCGAGACCCGGTGGGCGCCAGACCTCTCTTCTTTGGGGACCACAACAATGTATTTTATTTCTGTTCCGAGATGAAAGGGCTTATCGATCATATCCAGTTCGACGTTCAGGAACTGGCTCCCGGACAGATGTACAGCACCAAGAAGGGGATGAAGGAATTCGACCCCTTTGTTCCTGAAACACCCGAGCTTGGCCAGCTGGATGATGCCATAAAGACATTGAGGGAGCTTCTGATAGAGGCCGTTGCGGAGCGGATGGAAGGGGTGGAGGCCGTATCGCTGAGCGGGGGGCTCGACAGCTCCATTATCGCCGCCATTGCAAAGGAGTACAATCCCGAACTGAAGCTTTTTACCGTAGCCGTCCAGAGCGCGCCCGGACCGGACCTGGAAAACGCCAGACTCATGGCCGACTTTTTGGGGCTGAAACACCATGTCTATGAAATCACGGAATCCGATATCGTGGATTTCATCTCCGATTCCATATGGTACCTGGAAAGCTTTGATGAGGACTGCATATCGGGAATCCTTTCAAATTACTATGCCTCCAAGATCGTTAAGTCCTCCAGCAATGCCGTGTTGGTGGGGGAGGGCGCTGATGAGCTGTTCGGCGGTTACCGGATGGTCCTGAAAAACCCCAAGGTCAAGAGTGCGGAACAACGGGAACGTCTGGCCCAGAAGCTGCTGGATATTGCCTACAACACGGCCCTGAGAAGACTGGATCGGGGATGGATGGCCAATTCAGTGGCCTATAAAGCCCCCTTCTTGGACTCAAAGGTGGTGGCCTTCAGCAAGAAGATCCCCATGGACTGGAAGATCTATGGGGAAAAGCAGGTGGAAAAATATATCCTGCGTGAGGCGTGCAGGGATATGCTTCCCGAGAAAATTGCCAACCGTGAAAAGCTGAGGTTTGCCATGGGCGCGGGCATGGATGATGTGATGGATGAGCTGGTTTCGAGGAAGATCGATCCGGGCGAGATCAAGCAACGGCCCAAGGCCGCTTACGGCCTCCCCTTTGCCACATTCAAGGAGTTATATTATTACGACGAGTTTTTGAAGCTGTTTCCCCCTTCATACGAGAAGCAGACCATCCGGTGGGACCCATTCAAGTAAGGTGCCCATATAATGCTTTATATGCATTGAGGAATTGGGAAATTGAGGGATTGAGGGATTGAGGAGTTCCAGCGTTCCAGTATTTTAACGCGCGGCCGGCTTCCGGGTTCAGAGGTTTAAAGGCCCATGGGTTCAGAGGTGCAAGCAGGGAGCAGGGAGCAGGGAGTTCTCATCCAGCATCGAGCACCCAGCATACAGTATCCAGCAACGAGCAACCAGCAACGAGCAACCTCAAAAATTATTGATAAGGAGTTCGTATGTCATTTCCTACACACTATAAGTACATTATCATCGGCGCCGGGATACACGGCCTGAGCACGGCCTGGCATCTGGCCAAGGAGTTGAAGCAGAGAAAGCGGGGATCGGGCAAGGATCTCCTGGTCATTGACAAGGGATCCATCGGCGCGGGGGCCTCAGGCATTGCCTGCGGCGTCATCCGTAACAACTATTTTCAACCCGCCATGCGTGAACTCATGGCCCACAGCGTTGCCCTGTGGGAGGAGGACGGGGAGGCATACGGGTATCATCCGGTAGGGTATATGCAGATCTCCCCTGAATCCATGCACTCGGATGTCGCCGAGATCTATGCCCAGCAGAAGGATATCGGTTATCAATCCCTGTTTATCGAAGGCGAAAAGGACTGCCTCAACTACATGCGGGAAAATATCTTTGACGACTGGCAGGCCCAGGGGATCACCTCGGTCCTCCACGAGAAGATGGGCGGTTATGCCAATCAGATGCGGTCCCTCTACCGGTTGGCGGACAAGGCCGAGGCCGAAGGGGTCCGCATCCTCACCGGGGTGGCGGTCACCGGCTTCAAGACCGATAATAGCTCGGTGTCGGCTGTTGAAACCTCAAAAGGGGATATCCAGTGCGACTGGGTGGTCGTAGGCCCCGGTCCCTGGGCCAAGGGCTTCTGGGACATGCTGGCCCTTCCCAATGAGATCGACATCCTGGGCCCGGACGGCGTTGTCCATCCCGGAAATCAGATGTGGACCTATTGGTGCCTGGTGGAAGGCACCCTCGGCGTAGATCCCGGATATGCCATGAACAACCAGGGAAAGATGCCCCCGGTCATCCACCTGGATTCGGAGACCCCGCTCTATTCCAGTGAGGACGGATCCCTGATAACGGATCAGATGTGGGGCATCTATTACAAGCCCGACTTCAGCTTCGGAGGGGTCCAGGGAGGGGCGGCGCCCTACATTGTGGAGGGAGAGGTGCATGTGGATCCGTACGGGATCGATTCTCCTGATTTTACGGTGACGCCCGAGTTCGTTCACATGTGGACGTCGGCCCTGGCACATGCCCAGAAACGGTATGAGAACACCTATCAGAAGTACAAGGATGAGCCCTCCGGGGGCCTGGGCTGTTTTACGCCCGACTGCTTTCCCATATTTGATGCCATGAAGGAGAACTGCTATATGATCCTGGATTCCAATCATGGGTACAAGATGATCGGCGTGGGGAAACTGGTGGCAAAAGAGGTGATGGGCGAAAAGCAGGGGCTCCTCGAACCGTTTCACTTCGATCGCTACGAAAAGGGGCGGTTGCACCCGGTCTCCCACAGTCCGTTTCCCTGGAGTTGATGGAAGGGTCCCTGGAAATCGAATGGATCTCACGATTCTCGGCTCAGGGGGGTGTATGGTCATCCCCAAGCCTCTCTGCCAGTGCCGGGTATGCCGGGAGGCGCGGTCCAGGGGCCGTCCCTATGAACGGACAGGCCCCTCCGCCTTTCTGCACGACGCGCATCTTCTTATAGACACCCCGGCGGAGATTGCCCTTCAGTTGAACCGGGCCGGGATCGATCGCATCGATTATCTCATGTTCACCCATCTCGACCCGGACCATGTGGAGGGGTTCCGGGTGGTGGAACAGGTCACCCTCGATTTCCGCACCTGGAAAGCCTACAGGGGAAAGAAGATCCGGCTTCTCATGCCCCGGACCTTGATGGACAGAATCGGTGAGATCCGTTCCATATATGGCCCTCTCATCGATTTCTACGTGATGCAGGGGTTTGTGGAATGCAGGGTCTTTGACCGGGCAACGCGTATCGGAGACACCGAGGTGACAGCCATTCCCGTGGACCGCGGATCCCAGACATCGTTTGTCTATGTCTTTGAAAAACAGGGGACAAGGATGATTTATGCGCCGTGCGACATCAAGCCGTTTCCCGAGGAACCAGCAGAGGTGGCAGGGACCGATCTATTGGTGATACAACCCGGCATGTTTGAGGACCGCCTCAAACACGACTTCACATATCCGCCAGATCATATTTCGAGAAAGACCCTTTACACCTTTGAAGAGACAGTGGCCCTGGCCCGGAGAATCCGGGCAAAAAAGGTCGTTTTTATCCATATAGAGGAGTACTGGAACCGGGGGTATGACGACTACCGGGCCTTAGAGAGCGTGTTGGACAACATGGTGTTTGCCTATGACGGCATGCGTTTGAGGGTCTGACGGAAAGGAAAACAGATTCATGAATTTTAACAGCGATGGCATTCTTGAAAAAATACACACCGACGCCCTGAGGGTACTGGAGGAGGTGGGGGTCAAATGCGTTTCCAGAGAAGTGCGGCAGGTCTTTGAGGATACCGGCCTCGCGGCTTTTGATGAAGACGCCGGGCATATTCATGTGCTGAGACCGTTGATCGAGCAGGCCCTTTCTACGGCCCCCAAGAGGGACCAGTACTGGATCCCGAAGGATTCCTTCGGGGTGGGAGGCACTGCCCCCTTTGTCTATGACGATCAGACCGGAGAGCTGGTGGAACCCTCCTTTGAGCACCTGGCCCGCATCGCAACCATCGTGGATGAGGCGGACGTGGTCCGGTTCATGGCGAGGGGGGTCCTGATCAAGAAAGAGGAAGTCAAGGTCATGGACACGATTGTCGAGAACTGCACCAAGCCGATCTACGTGGCCGCCTTGACCGATGAAGGGATCGACAGTGCCTTGAAGATCCATGAGGGCCGTGGAAACATCACGGTCCAGTTCTCCATTATCAACAGTCCCCTCAATGTCATCGAGAGCATGATCGACCCGTTTCTCTCATGCATCAGGAAAGGGATCCCGATCTATGTCTCTACCATGCCGATGGCAGGGCTGTCCGGGCCTTATTCCATGTCGGGGCTCGTGACCCTGACCCATGCCGAGGCTCTGTTCGGCATCACCCTGGCTCAGCTGGTCAATCCCGGGATTATGGTGGTTCACGCGGGTCTTCCTTCCATCGCCAATATTCAGAAGAATTATGCCGTGGATCTGGGCCTTCAGTCTCACAACATCGCCAACCTGCTCCAGGAAAAGGTGAACCGGCGGCTGGATATCCCGTCGATTCAGACCGCCTGCACCACCAGCCAGGATCGACCGAATGAGGCGGCCGAAAAAGAGGCGGCCTACGGCTTCGGCCTGATGAAAAAATACGGCTTTCACCAGATGCGCCATTCCTTCGGGTTTTTGAGGGAGCTGATCTCCTTTTCCATAGCCAAACTGGAAAGGCATGTGGAACTCTGCCGGGAAACCGGCCCTGAGGATGTCCCGGATCTTGAAGAGGTGCCCTATGATCCCGAAGGTTTCGAGGTCATTATGCGCAACGGGAGCCAGGCAAACTACATGAGGGACGATCATACCCTCAAGAATACCGGAAAATACTTCCTGTCTTAAGGATGCGGGGGATTGAAAAATGAAGACGATGGTTTACCAGACCTATCCCATTCTGTTCGATCTGAAGGCGAACCTGAATGATGTTGTGCAAAAGATCCATCAGGGGAAGGATCAGGGCGCCCAGTTGATTGTTTTCCCCGAGCTTGCCCTGACCGGCTATTTTGTGGGACAGCGATATCATGAACTGGCCCTGAGACTGGATTCCACAGAGATCCAGGAGTTGGTGTCGGCCACAAAGGGGACGGCGGCTGTGGTGGGCTTTATTGAAGAATCCCCTTCCATGAATTTCTACAACTCCGCCCTGGTGGCAGTGGACGGTGAGATTTGTTGTGCCTATCGAAAGCTCAACCTTCCTAATTACGGCGTATTTGAGGAGCGGAAATTCTTCTCGCCCGGCAAGCAGGTTCCCGTGTTCAAACTCCATGAGTTCACTGTTGCCGTCTTTATCTGTAACGACCTCTGGCACCCGTCCCTCCCCTATCTGGGGGTGGTGCAGAAGGCCGATATCTTTGTCACCATTTTTAATTCATCCCAGGGTTCCATGGGAACGGAATTCTCCAATATCGAGAGCTGGGGCGTGATCAACAAGTTTTATTCCCGAATTTTCGGGATCTACAATATCTGCGCGAACCGGGTGGGAGAAGAGGCGTGGAGAGAAAACGTGTCCATGCTGGCCGTCGAGACGGCCAACCTCAGTGCCGCTGAAAGGGCCGCCAGGCAACCGCAAAAAGAGACCTTCAGCTTCTGGGGAGGGAGCGAAATCGTCAACCCCTTTGGCCAGCAGATGGCCAAGGCCGCGCTTTACGAGCAGGATGTGATTTCCGGGGAGATATCAAGAGACCTTTTGCGACAGAAGCGGATCTTGCTCCCGTATCTGCGCGGCGACGACCCCTTCTTCACCCATAGGGAACTCCAACGCATTCTTTTTGGGAGGGGGAACGACGGCCCTGTTTTTTAACATATTCTTAACCGGGAGCTAAAAAAGGGTATTTAGTCTGAGAAGAAGCATCTCGGTATTAACAGCCTTATCATCCTATATGATCCTGAACCCGATGGCGGGTGAGGCAAAGTTGTGGGAGCGTGCGCTTACAGAATCTGACGGTTTCCTTTGTGACCGGATATTTCCATGCGCATCTTGACACGGAACCCGTCTCAAGATTAAAAGAAGACAAGCAGCCAGGGATAAAATTCATTCGGGCAAAGGCCCGGGAATAGATGGATGAAGTCCGCAAACGGGGCCGATGCGTTGGGCACTTGTAAGGGGCGCCCTGCCGGGGCCAAAGGCCGGTCCCGGCATATAATTGTTGAATAACAGGAGGTTTGTTCATAGATGGAAGGAATTGTAAACAGCTACAGTGAACAGAAAGGCTTTGGGTTTATCACTCGAGACGATGGGAAAGAGGTATCTTTTTACCGATCTTCCATTATAATGGACGGATACAGGAGGCTGAACGGCGGAGATCGGGTGCTTTTTGATGTGGATGAAACACCCCTGGGACCTGAAGCTAAAAATATCAGAAAAGTCGGACAGGATAAAGCGTCCCTGAACTGATCCGGTTGATCCTTTGGTACCCATTGTTTTTGTTTATGAATTCCTGCCTTTCTGAAATCCATGTGAAAAGGACGTGAGTGATGGGGGTCACTGTTTGCTTTTGCGGCATGAGGGAAAGAGCGCTTACAGCCTTTTTCCGGCTGCACAGATCTTCCCTTCTGAAGCGGCTTCTCTGCCTTGTTCTGTTCCAGGTTTTATCAGGGCTGATCCTGTCGGGAGGCCTTTCGACGGACTGCCGGGCCGAGACAACCGGGGCTGTGATCACCCATGTTGTAAGAGGGGGGGAAACCCTGAGCGGGATCGCCCTGTCCTATGAGGTCTCGGTGGAGGAATTACGGCAATGGAACGGCCTCTCCGGGGACAGGATCTTTCCCGGACAGCGTCTTGAAGTGCGCCCGCCAGCACCGCCCACATCCTATGTGGTCAGAAGCGGGGACACCCTTTCTGAAATTGCCTCGCAAAGCCGGGTTCCCCTCTCCGCCCTCCGCCGACTGAACGGGATTTATAAGGATCGGATTTATCCGGGGCAGGAACTCAAACTCGCTGTTTCTCCGGAAAAGGAGACAGCGCCGGAGGAAGCGTTTGAGTATGTGGTCCAAAAGGGAGACAGTCTATCGGCCATCGCCCGGCGATTCGATACAGGCATGGAGCTGTTGCGACAGCTGAATCGCCTGAAGGGCGACCGTATTTATCCGGGGCAGCGATTGCAGCTTCGCCCCTCTTCCCTGGATGAGGCCGTTCACATCGTTCGTCCAGGGGACACCCTGTCGTCCATTGCCCTCAAGTATCAGACGACAGTGTCCGAGTTGGCCACGCTCAATGATATTGAAGGAAGCCGGATCTTTGTCGGTCAGGAATTGCGGCTCAAGGCAACGCGCGCCCACATCCATATCGTGGAACGAGGTGATGCCCTGTGGGAAATCGCCGATGCCTATGGGATGTCGGTGAGGGAACTCAAGAGATTGAATGGCCTCTCTTCGGACCGGATCTATCCCGGGCAGGAGCTGAAGCTGAGCCCCACACAAGCGGTGCCCTATGCGGTCTACACCGTCAAGGCGGGCGACTATCTGGGCAGGATTGCACGCCTGCACCAGATGAGCGTTTCCGAATTAAGAAATCTGAACAACATGCGGGGATATGTGATCCATCCTGGAGAGAAGCTGAGGGTGAATCCTATTCTGCGCAGTGAAAGGGATCGGCTCAAACTCCGCGAAATCGACTGGGATAATCTGGTTCATGTCTCCTGTAATCTCGATAGAATCACGGATGGAAGCGGACCTTATTACGGTCATGGCCCCCAGGCGCAGCAACAGGTGCATGCGGACTATTTTGAAGGCCCCCGGCTGTCGCTCTGGAAAACGTATCAGCAGGCCCGGACCCTGTTTTGCGCATTCGAGCAGAAAATTGATCGGCTTGGGCGCCTGAGTCAGGGTTTAAAGGGCTGGCACATTGTGCTGGATCCGGGTCACGGCGGGCTCGATCCGGGGGCCGTGGTGGAAAACCTGGACGGAAACGGCGACAAGGTATATGTGGTAGAGCACGAGTATGTCTACGATGTTGCCTTGCGGGTATATGTATTGCTGCGGCTTCACGGCGCAACGGTCACCGTGACCGTGCTGAGCCCCAATCACCTGATCCGTGGTTCGGACCCGCCGACCCGGACATTCGTGAATGAGAAAAATGAGGTCTACAACTGCGAGGCATACAACAGACAAAACCGGGCAACAAATTGGCCAAGGGGCGGTAGCAACGGAAACCTCTCATACCGTGTGAATATCGCCGCCACAGCCTTTAAAGACACGGCGAAACATCGTCGCATGTTCCTGTCCATTCATGCAGACATTGATTACCGATCCCCTGAAGCTCCTTTGGTCATATACTACAAGAGCCGGAACGGCCGGTATGAGGACCTCCCTTCCAAGAAATTCGCACAGTCTATGCTTCCATCCTTGGGCGCCGGGGCCTATGCCAGGGGCCAGAATCTGGGGGTGCTGCGAAATAACCCGGCGGGCGTCAAGGTGGTATTTGAAGTCCGCAATCTCGCCTATACCGACCATGCCTGGGCCCTCCGTTTTGAGGAGCTTCGACAGCGCGATGCCGAAAAGATCGTCAGGGGCGTCCTGAATTATGCCCGCCCGAAAAGTTGAACGGCAGAAGGCTTGTCATCAGCCCGACCCCTTCACTCTTTGTAATAATCGGGGTACAATTTTCTGGCGCACTCAGGGCAGATACCGTGGCTGAACTGTGCATCTGAGTGCTCCTCTATGTAGGCTTCTATTCGGTTCCAATATCCTTTATCATCCCGGATCTTTTTGCAATTTGCACATATGGGCAGAAAACCACGCAATGCTTTCACTTCCGAGAGGGCCTGTTTCAATTCCTCGATAACCCTGTCCCGCTCCATTTCCGCTTCCTTTCGCGCTTCGATTTCCTGATGCGCTAAAGAGAGCCTGACCTCAATGTCAGCTACCTGTTTCAAGATGGCCAAAACGGGACGATTTTCAATCTCGACCCCTTGTTTGCTGCTCTGCCACTGAAGATATCCATACAAAAAAGGGAAGGCAAAGACGGAAACGATGAAACGGCTGACCAACGTCCCTTTCATGATGCTGAGATATTCGGGCTGACCCGCAAAGGCACCGCTGGCAAACAGGATCACGTCCAGCCACATCACCCCCAGGAGGGTCATGAAGGCGCGCATCCAGAGACGCATGCCAAGGGTTGGCTTGCCGAGATACTCCCACGCGATGGCCAGGAAAACCAGATCGATGATCGTCGCCAACACCGAGGCCGTGTTGATTCGGAGGCTTGGCAGGGGCACGTGGGCAATAGAACCATTCGGCACAAGCCCCGCCTGAAAGTGCAAGGTGGCCGCGATGAGCGGCACCATAACAGAAACGCCCACCACGGTGGAAATGGCGATTCTCGTGGATCTGGGGCCGTCGAAAACGTAAACCACGAAGACCCCCAGAAGCAGAGCCGTGTAAAATACCGTTGACCCCACAACAAAGGTGATGCCGGCCACCTCCACCTGTAGGCCGGCGTCGGTGACCCAGGACATGACGGCCGTGATCCCTCCGATGAGGGCGTAGAAATGCACGGGGCCGAATCTTCGGCGCAAGGAATGGGCGCCCAGAACCAGAAAATAGACCCCTATGGCTTCCAGGAACAATACCAGCGCTTCCCTTTCCATCAATTTGTTCTCCTTAGTCTGTGTTTCTTTTGAGCATGGAAACGGTCAAGATAGATCTCCTGTGAAAGAGAGACACGAGGGCCTCTAACCCTCCAGATATTGTTTGACAAAATCGCTCGGTCTCAGAATCATGATGCCTTCATCGTCCGCGGGTTTTACTAAATGCCTGTCACCGTTTACGATGATATCGCATTTTCCGGCGATGGCGAATTCGTTGAATCTATCATCGTCAGGATCTTCGCATGTGGACACATCAATATTCTTGGCATCTATGAATCGACCATGAATAGTGACTCATTCAATCATCGGCGTTACATCAATCTGCGGGTATCTTACGGAAAGGTCATCTGCAACGCTTTGGTATTCATCAAGAATTTGTTTGGAAAGAACAATTTGAAAACCTTGTTGCTCCCACGCGGTGAGGGTTCGGGATGGCAAATCGCTGAAAAGAATCCCCGACATGAAGACATTCACATCGATGAAACATACGCCGTTTGACCGCCATGAATCCGTTACATCCTGTTGATGGGAATATAGAGCGACCGGCGAAAAAATCAAGTGTTCCTAAAGCGGCCTAACCGCCGCAACCAATCCCGCTAAATATAGGCGGGATTCACACAAAGCCACCGAGACACAAAGATTTTTTTGTCCAAAGGCTATTACCGAATAACGGACTACCGTCCGGCAGGGCTTGGTTTGTTCTGATCCTGAATCTTTCTTCCAGGATCAGAACGAACCCATAAAGACTTCTTCGCGTCCTTCGCGCCTTGGCGGTTCACCAGAACTTCTCCGCAAATTGTCCCGCAGGGCGGGATTGCAAACAAAGATTCTAAATCGTTCGCGTCACTTCGTTCAAAATTCAGGTATAAACGTGCTGCCAGCGGATACGCACCCCGGATCGCCTGATAAGGCGAACTGTCAGGATATAAAGGAGATCCCGGTGGACCTCCTTTCCTCCCGAGATGCCGGAATGTTTCCAGTTGAAATCTCCCGATCATTCATGGTATTCTCCTCTGGAATGGCAAGCGTGCAACCGGGAGATGGAAGACGCTCAGCAAAGAGGGCCTATGGAAGTTCTTCAGGGTTGGAATTTTTGGGACAAGTCTTTATCGGCGACGGCACATCGTCCTGATGATGAAGATGAAGCAGCCAACAAGGCGACCTCCGGCGTAATTCTCTTTCTCAAGGGCGTCAGGCGCTCCGGAAAATACACCCTCTTTAATGAAGGAGAAAAGCATGATGAGACGTAAACTGGCAATCATTTTATGTATCCTTTTTTTTGCGACCCCGGTGGCGGCCCAAGAACTCACAGGAACCCTTCAACAGATCAAAAAGACCGGCCAAATCAGAATCGGCTATCGTGCGTCTGAACCCCCCATGTCATTTTTGGAAAAGGACGGCACTCCGAATGGCTATTCCATTGATCTCTCTAAATGCATAGTAACTGAAATTGAAAAGAGAATCGGCGCGGACGTAAAGGTTGAATATGTCCCCGTAACAGCGGAAAATCGATTTAAAGCCCTAGTGGCTAACAAAATTGACATACTCTGCGGCGCAACGACTAAAACGCTTTCCCGCAGCGAACTCGTTGACTTTACCCAATTGACATTTGTCACCGGCGCCTCCCTGATGCGTTTAAGAGACAATTCCGATCGTTACGCATCCGGTTTTGATGGAAAGAGAATTGGCGTCGTGAAGGGAACAACGACCGCCGTCTTTTTGAAAGATCTCATTCGAGAAACGTCAACACGTGCGGAAGTTGTTTTATTCAATTCAGCAGAAGAAGGCATGGATGCGTTGCGAAAGAAAAAAATCGATGCCTATTCTGCTGACCAGGTCGTGCTTATCGGCATCGCTTCAAAAGCGCACGACCGAATGAAACTTGAGATGGATCCCAATGTATTCTCTTTTGAGCCTTTTGCATTTGCCGTAAGGCGAAATGATGCAGACTTTCGTCTCGTGGCGGATCGAGTGATATCGGATCTTTGCCGAACCAAAAAGATATTTGAAATCTACGATAAATGGATCGGCGACATTACCGGACAAAGGCTGCCCATTTTTGAGGCAATGGTCCAGCTCAATTCAACACCGAAGTGAGGGTTAGGCATGGGAATCTCCTTCATCGCCAAACAGCCCGCCTCGCGGATCAACGATCCGCTCACGACGTTGATCGGTGCTGAGCCTATCGCCTCTGCCCAAAGGGCATCCAAAGGAGTGTATGCCTGGGATTATCTATAACAGCCTGAATATGCCTTGACAGCAATCATCGCCGGCTGCGAGGGATTTTTGAATGGTGAACTCCAGTCTATCCCTCTCCACTCCTAAAAGCGCACAAAAAATTTGCCGGTCCATTTCCATCAGGGCCTCGCAGACGGCTCTGTAGGTATTTTCAATGCCAAAAGGACAGCGATATCCTGTCCAGTAGGCTATGCCATCCCTCATTTCTATACTGGACGGAAGGCCTGCCTTGTTGGTCATATCAACAAATGCCTCCCCGGCCGCGCCAAGGTTGGTTGGGTTCCATTTTTTTTTGAGGCCGGTGCCGACCTCAAATCCGTATCCGCCATAAATCTCCTTTATAACAGGCAAAACCGCATCTCCCAGGTTTTCGTAAATGGCCACGCACAACTTTCCATGGAGGGTCTGCATGTTTGTTCGCTCTTTGTTAATTCCCATTTCTCCATTCCACCTCAAGGCACAGATAATAGAAACTGCTTTTTCATCCTGCAAAAGTTTTAAATACAAAAACACACGAAAACATCAATCATTTTTCCGGTTTTCATTTCCTTGGATGCTTCAAAAACTCCGCTTTCTTCGTTTGTCGCACTGTCTGCCGCATTTGAATAATCTGCCTTTCTCTCTCCATCACCCTGGTGTCAAAAGGGGGTCTGGCTTTGACTCTGAGTGAGACTGGAGTATAGCACATCTATCGCGCTTCTTAAACATGCAGGTTTCATGGCCCTTTCGATCCGTTTTTCAACGCCGAAACACGTTTTTTGAGAACAGCCCCTTTGTCGACCGGGCTCCAGTCGGTCAAACAACAAAAAATTCGGTCTATTGAATCGCAAAATGAGAATTGCTGCATTTTCGTTGGTAGGCTTGACACGCCATTTCCCTTTCCCTATAATGCTGGGGCATAAGGCTTCGTCGATAAATCCTGTGCAAAACTGGCAAGTTATTCTCGATAACATCTGTTTTATTGACGCAAAGACACAGCACTTGTAAGGCAAAAAAAGAGTATAAAATCAATACCAGTCAATTGGCGTCGTTGCGAGCCGCCTTTTTTATCCCCGGGCTGTCCGGCAGGGAAAGACAGGAGCGACATCCTCGCGGCCGATAGATGGAGGTCCCTGTTGAGAAAGGAGAGAGGGACAATGGATAGCCGTGACATTCGATTGAGCCGCACCGAACGTCTTAGAGAAGCGGTACGACCGACACACTGTGCGAAATGGTTAAGAATCGGCATGTGCGCCGTTTCAACCGGTGTTCTGTTCTTTGGGTTGGTGAACATGGCCCACGCAGACGAACTGATCATGAAAAACGGTGATCGTCGTCAGGGAACCGTGGTCTCCATGTCCAAAGGAGAACTGTTGTTAAAACCCTCCGATGCGGGCGAACTCACCATCAGGTGGGAAGAAGTGGCGGGTCTCAGCACCGATGAGCCTGTGAAAGCCTCTCTCAAAAACGGAGAGACCCTGATCGGAAAGATTAGGGCTGGACAGGATAACACCCTGACCTTTGAGCCATGCGACGGCACTCCTCCAGTGGCCCTGCAGATGTCCCAGCTCAAGGAACTGGAACAGTCCAGGGAGCCGGTCGGGTGGGATTTCGATGCCGATATATCGGGGGGGATCAGCAAGGAAACCGGGAATTTCACTATAAAAAAATATGATATAATTAGTGAACTGACGATTTTCAAGCTGTCGGACATCATAAAGCTGTATGGGGAAGTCCACAGGGAATGGATCGATGAAAAACCCAGTAAGGACAATGCGATAGGTTCGGGAAGCTGTGATCTCTTTCTCGACAAAAAGTGGTTTCTGTTTGGTAACGCCACGGCAAAGACGGACAAATTACAGGGTCTGGACCTGTGGGGCAATGTTGCGGCAGGGCCCGGCTACCAGGTCTGGAGATCGAAGGAGAAGAATCTCTCTGTCAAATTCGGACCGGCCTATGAATGTGAGAAGTACGCCAACCCTATGGAGTTCCTGAATAACGGGAAGGAGCGGGACTCCCTTGCCGCCTACTGGGCCCCCGAATTTGACATGTGGTTTTTCGGCGGAATCTTTCAGATCTTTCATGAGGATAATGTCGTCTATGATTTTCAGAACAGCGAGAACTGGGCGGTCCGCACCCATACCGGGATTCGCGTCCCGATACTTCGTAAATTCGTTGGGTCTTTCCAATTTAATTATGAATACGACAACCAGCCGCCGGAACGGAACACGTATGAGGAGCGGTCGTGGAAACTCGGCTTGGCATACGCCTTTTAGCGCCTTGTGAGCTGGGGCACGCTCTTCAATTATTCAGTATCGGCCTGATCATTGACTTTTCAAGCGCCAAAGCGCCTCCCCTTCTGTCTACGATCGCACACAGGTAGGTGACCTCTCTTTTGAAATGGGAAATCCGGGACGTCCCTAAAAAACTGCCAAGAAATCAGCCGATCAAATCATATTTTTCTCCTCATTGTTAGCAGTTCTCCACGCTCGACAGCATAACCGGTGGCCGGTTGGGTAAGCCCCAATAATTTTGCCATGTCTGGCATGCTCTGCCCATGCTCTCTGACACACCAGTAACAGAAAATAAGGGGGCTAAGGGGGTCTGCCCTTGACTCTTAGTCAGTGTGGAAGATAGCTCCTCTATACGCTTTCTGAAACTGGCATCTCCCTGCATTTGCCTTCTTGTCCGCTCGATAATGCTGCTGACGGAACTGTACTTTTCGATCTTAAATCGTCTGCCGATCTCCTTCAACGTATCCCGGCGCAACCGTCGAATCAAATAAATCGATACATTTCGGGGCTCATTGGTTGCTCCGCGCTTTGTCCGATAAAGAGCATCCTCATCAACCGCATAATATTCGCAAACGGTTCTAAGAATTTCCTCATGGCCCGGGTCCAGGGCTTTTGATTGCGGGACCTCGTCATCCGCCTTCGATTCATAATACTTTCCCTTTATCCAATCCACAAAACCATCCGGCCCCCATACTGACGGCCATTTCTTCCCTTCAAGCACATGGGTCGCTTCATCGTCGTCGTCCATGGAAACAAATTGACGGTATCTCCTTATCCGTTCCTTTTTGTTCTTTGAAAGAACCCCATAAATAAAATCTTTATAAAGCCAGTCCCATCTCCTGGAAACCGAAAGATACCCTTTGTGGCTGCTCCACTCATAGTCTTTCAACGCATTGGCCAAGCCGGCTTTCACTGGATTTCTGTGAATATAGCGAACAATCTGAAATAGATAACTGTCTCCATCGACAAGAATCGACTTATATCTGCCTCTGAATAACTGACCGTCCTGGCCGTGTTTCTTGTTGTACCGTTGGGTGTAGACACCATCGATATGCCTCATGGCTCTGGCAATATTTCCCTGTGGCGTCTGCAAAAGCATGTGATAGTGGTTCGGCATCAAACAGTAAGCGGCAATCTTGACATGCCACATTTCTGAAGTGTCTTTGAGAATGTCAGCAAAGATTTTATAGTCCTGTCCGTCCTCAAAAACATTCTCAAAGCGCCTGCCCCGATTCATCACATAGTACCATGCACCTGCATATTCGATTCTGAGAGGTCGTGACATGCTTTCTCATTATCACATCATTCAAGAGTCAACGGCAGACCTGACCCCTTCATTTTGAAGTAACCACTGATTGCATAGTCCATCCTCCTTCCATGCTTTTCCTTACAAATAAACGATATCGTAAGGAGGGTTGATTGTCAAGGCAATGCGGAATTGAGACTTTTTGGGGAAAGATGAGAGGAACCGGACTTCTCAGCGGTCTGGACATAATCCTTCTTTACAGCAGAACATGAGTCAAGCGTAGACCCCTTTATGTTCATTTACCTGAGGGGTTAGTAGGTTGCGATTGCGGGTAGGAAGGTTGCAATCTGTGGAAAGATCATCAGGATGATGACCGCAACGATCAAGGCCAAGAGGAACGGAAATATCCCCTTGAAGATCGTTTCAAGCGGGACATCACCGGCCACGCCTTTAATCACATAGACATTCACCCCGACCGGGGGCGTAATGGTCCCCATCTCAACAATCAAGACAATGATAATCCCGAACCAGACCACATCAAAACCTAGGGCCCTGATCATGGGCAGCATGATCGGTACGGTAAGTACAATGAGTCCGAAACCATCCATAAAACAACCGCCGATAAGATGGAGCAGGACAATAAGTCCAATGATGACCATAGGCGGAAAGTTGAGCTGGGAGACCCAGTCAGACAAGAGGAAGGGAATCTTGGTGACTGCAAAAAAGTGACTGAAGATCGCAGCCCCTGTCACAATAAACATGACCATACAAGTGATGAGGAGCGCATCCTTTCCCGCTTTCACAAAACCTTTCCAGGTCAACTTCCGTCTCACCAGACCGAGTATGAGAACGCCGGCCGCACCGACGCCGCCTGCTTGGGTTGGGCTGAACCATCCGGTAAAAAGGCCCCCAAGGACCAGACAAAAAAGAATGAGCAC